>Ga0209124_10000031_pt1 | contig 161551 bp, 128 predicted proteins | sample BarGraIncu01122A_FD_184502 | JGI IMG/M metagenome (GOLD analysis project Ga0209124, IMG submission 184502) | Arctic peat soil microbial communities from Barrow, Alaska - Barrow Graham LP Incubations 011-22A (SPAdes) (version 2) | ecosystem: Environmental > Terrestrial > Soil > Wetlands > Peat...
GTTCCCTCCTGACAAAGGACAACATCAGGGACCTGCTCCAGCCTGTAGAGGTGGAGCAAACCCAGGATGACGGGCAGTTGCAATTGGAGTTCGATGCGCGTTAACATAAATTAAGAGACACTAGTGAAACACATTAAAGAATTATTGGGCCGACGTAGAGACGGACGGCCGTCCGTCTCTACAACAATTAACAATTACAATTTTCCTTCGATCTCTTTCTGGAAGCTATCGAGAACGGCAAGACTTACTTCGTCTGATTTTGAAAAACCCGTTCCATCATATTCGAACGGATCTTCCATGTCTTTTATTAAAAAGAGGATTGCAAATATCACGAAAGTGAAAATACAAACCAGGATCAGTCCGCCCCACCATGGGTCAACTGCCAATAAACAATAAACACCCAGGAAGTTAATTGTTATTGCCTGGATGCAGACAAATACCGAAGGGATAAAATCGGTGTCTTTTATTACTATAATCCTGTTGACGAGTTTTTTCAGGTTGGTGATTTCAACCTTCATCCTCGCGAGGTAATTTGGTGTGGCACCTTCTTTTCCCAAAAGAACAACATCGCCAGAAAAAGCGTCGATCAGCTTATTCAACTGGTCGTTTTGCTTTAAAAAGAAATCTCCTTTCAACGTCGGGACAAATAATTGCAACCGTGCGATTAAACCGGATGCGGAAGGACAGTTTTGTACATTTTTTATATAATCGGCTTCCTGCCAGAGTGCATATAATGAGGCCGCCATTTCATTGGGGATCCGCTCACTTTCTTTGTAATCAGTAACAACGCCTGCCAGCAAAAACCCAAGGATAAAAATAATCCCGGTGAGAATACTCGGGAAAAAAGTAGTGAGTTCTTTTGGAATTACTTCCCATCCGGCGATATGGAAAACTATTTTTATGATTCCTGCCAGCAGAACCATCGGCAGAACAGAGATGAGTAAGTGATATTTGCTTTTTCGGAGTCTTTGATACAAGGTCATTACGGCAGATTTTTAGCGTTAAAAATGCAAATTAAATCAATTTTATTTTAAAAACCGTTTCAAAGGTTAATGGTAGGATGTAGAGACGCACGCGGCAGGTACAGACGCACGGCCGTGCGTCTCTACATTATTTTATTAACCTGATTATTCTGAAATTGCCATTGAAATCGGCCGGTATATCCGACTCTTTCACTAAACCGGTTTCTGAAACGATGCTTTCGAACCGGCGTGTGATATTGCTGAATAGTAAATTGGTGACGGGATTGAAGAATTTCCGCCAAAACGATAATGGACGACCCACAGGAACAAACTTGTCGAAGATGGTAATTCTTCCGCCGGGTTTCAGTACTCTTTCGCACTCTTTGAGACATGCAACAGGGTCGGGAATAACGGCAAGGATCAGGTGAAGAATGATTTTATCCACTGTATTATCTCCAAAGAGAAGTCGTTGCCCATCCATTACTGTTGCTTCCAGATTGCGCTTTAAAAGGATGTTCTTTTTTATTGTTCGGGCAATCATGGCCGGTGTAATATCGGTGGCAATGATGTGGCAATCATCCGTGATAAATTCAAGATCGAGTCCAGTTCCGGCGCCAACAATCAAGACTTCATCACCCGGATTAATTCCGAGTTCTCCGATTGATTTTTTCCTTGAATTAGAAAATATCCGGCCGGCAATGTCATAGCCCGGCGCATAAAGTGTGTACCGTATGCGGTTCCATCGGTTTGAGTTGATTAAAGCAAACGGTTTCATCTCAAAAGGGTTTTAAATTTAGAATAAGCCCTATCTTCACAGGCGGGAAGGGATTATATACGATAGCTATGCTAACCATTGGTATGGATAACTCATCAATCAAAACGCAATAAACTTTTCTGATTATTTAAATATCCTGTTTGCCTTCAGCGTTATGTTTCCTCAATTGACTATGGTGAACGCTATACGTAAAATAGATAACCATACCGATCGCCATCCAAACGATTAGCCGTAGCCAGGTGTCGAAAGGCAGCGAATACATCTGAAGCAGGCAGATGGAAGCTCCAAGAATAGGTATCAGCGGAACCAATGGCGTTTTGAAAGGGCGTTTAAGTTCAGGTCGTTTATATCTCAAAAATAAAATACCGACACAAACAATTACAAAGGCCAGTAATGTTCCGATTGAAACCAGCTCGCCAAGAATATTAATGGGTAAAATACCGGCAAGAATACAAGCAACAATACCAGTGATAATTGTACTGAAATAAGGAGTTTTAAACCGTGAATGGATTCTTGCAAATCGGGGAGGAAGCAATCCGTCTTTTGCCATCGCATAAAAGATGCGCGGCTGTCCAAGCATCATAACAAGGATCACAGAACTAAGACCGGCAATTGCTGCAATTTTAATAATAGGCCGTAACCAGAAAAGTCCCTTCCCCATTGCATCAACTCCGACAGCAATCGGGTCGGCAACATTCAAAAATGTATAACTTACGATTCCGGTTAGAACAATTGCGACCAGAATGTATAAAACAGTTGATATACCCAGCGAACCTAGAATACCGATCGGCATATCGCGTTGCGGATTTTTGGCTTCCTGGGCCGCCGTTGAAACAGCATCGAACCCTATATAGGCGAAAAAGATGACAGCCGAACCACGTAGAATGCCGCTCCATCCGAAATGGCCCCAAACACCTGTATTTGCCGGAATAAACGGATGCCAGTTTGCTTTGTTGACAAAGAAAAATCCGATCCCGATAAATAAAAGGATCACAAATACTTTAATCATGACCATGATATTATTGAAACTGGCTGATTCCTTGATTCCAATAATCAATAACATGGTGATTGCTGCAATAACGAACATTGCAGGAAGGTTTAAAATGGCGGTAATATGAGGTAAACTGTTAACGGCTATTCCTGAAGCTGTGAGGCTCTCTGTAATCTGACTTGTGAGCGGCTTCCATCCAAGGTTTGGAATATCAACAAGTACAGTACTATAGGCCGCGGTAAACTGGGGAGGGATCAGAATACCAAAATCTTTCAGAAAACTAACGACATAACCCGACCATCCTACAGAAACGGTGGATGCGGCAAATAAATATTCAAGAATCAGGTCCCAACCGATGATCCATGCAATAAACTCTCCAAGCGTAGCATAGGCATAAGTGTAGGCACTTCCCGAAACGGGGATCATTGAAGCAAATTCGGCGTAACACAATCCGGCAAATAAACAAGCCAGACCAGAAATCAAAAAGGAGATTACGATGCCCGGTCCGGCATATTGTGCTGCAGCTTGTCCGGTTAAAACAAAGATACCGGCACCAATAACTGCACCGATACCTAGTGTGGTAAGATTTGTCGCACTTAATGCCCTTTTCATGCCATTATCTTCGTTGGCATGATGCATTAGTTGCGTGAAGGGTTTAGTACTGAATAATTGCGAATTCTTCATTTTCAGGCTTTAAAAACTTTGCCAATGTAACAATTATATCAGTACTTGAATCTATTCATGTTCGATGCTATCCAGTTTTTGGTAAACCTCTGGTTTATTGGTCCATTTACCCCCTTTTGATTCACCCAATACGACAACTTCTTTCGATTTGCCATACTCACTGATAGCAAGCATCATCTCCTCTTTACTTTTTCGGATAATCTTTATTCCAGTTAAAGATCCTTTATTGCGAACTTCAATATAAAAACCATCTCTATACTCTTTCGCTCTTGTTGGTGGTCTTCCCATTTTTAAAAAATTTATTAATCATTGTTCACTCCTCAGAAGTTACGGCAAACGGCCGATTTTGTTTCCCTGAGATTGGTAAAACGCCCAAAAGCACTTGAAAAAATTACTTTTATCTTAGCAATTGGTAATAGATTATGCTGTTCCCATTGAATTTATTCATACTGGAAATGCACAATCCGGCAATGTCCAAATATAAAATAATTTTTTGTTAAAAAAAATTGTTCCCCGGAATCTGCTTCCTGAACACACCTAACTGGTCTGATTCATTGGATAAACTGATCCTTTTGGATGTGTTTTGGCAATTCAGGAATCGGAATATTAAAAGAATAAACGTTTGTATTAAATTGGTAATCAATGCATCATTCGCACTATTAATTAATTAATATGATCGAAGAATAATTTTCAGTTAATTTTTGTTAATCTCATTGAAAACAGGAAAAATCAAGCGGATGGTCGAACCACCAACTTCATTATCCGTAACTTCCATTTTCCCAAGATGTGCGTTCATGATTAAATTGACCAAAGCAATATCAAGCGCCTCATTATCTTCCAATTGTTTATCTTTAAGCGAAAGAAGTTCATAAATTTTCTTCAAAGTTTCCGTACTAAATTTACGGCCCTGATCAACAAAAGAACAAATTACCTGTCCGTCTTTCAGGATTGCACTGATTGTCATTTTACTTCCATTTGAAGAATATTTAAGCGCATTATCTACCAAACTTTCGAAACAAATCTCCAACAGATTTCTTTCACCATTGATAGTTATGGTATCAACTGCTCCTTCAATAACAACCGACATATTCCGGAGTTCAATCTGATCTGACTGCCGCTGCCTGACAAATTCAATCAAATCATCAACCTTCACACTTTCCCTGTTTATAGAAGTCGTTTTGGTTCTTAGTTCGGTGATCAGCATGCTCGTTGTTGCGAATCTTTCAAGCCGCGAAGCTGAAACATCGAGGTATTTAAGCAATTCCAAAAGTTCATTTGGATTCATTTCATTTTGAAGTACCGATATAAATCCCATAATTCCAGCTAATGGTGCGCGGATTTCGTGACTTAATTTCTCAAGAAACTCGCCCTTTGCCTTGTCAAGAAATATCAGTTCATTGTTCGCGATTTCGAGTTCACCGTTTGCTTTCTGCAAATCCTGGGTCCGCTCTTTCACCTTGATTTCAAGCCATTGATTTACCATTTTCAGCTGATCTTTGCTTCTCTTCAGATCAAGATGGGTTTTTACCCTTGAAAGCAATTCTTTAGAATTAAATGGTTTGGATACATAGTCCTGACCTCCTACATCAAATCCGGTAAGAATATTTTCAGGTTCATTAAGTGCTGTCAAAAAGATGACGGGAATTTCCCGGAGAGCTTCATTGTGGCGCATTGCTTTACAAGCCTCGAACCCGTTCATGACCGGCATATTAACATCGAGCAATACCAGATCATAGTCTTTTGATTCCATAAGCAATTCGAGGGCTTGTTTTCCATCCATGGCAAAACCGACTTCATAATTTGCCTCCATCAGTATACTGCCGATTACCTGAATATTTTTCGGGTTATCATCAACGGCCAAAACTTTAAAATCTTTAGGGATTTCATTCATAACTTTATTCCTCCATCAGCTTTTTTAATCTATTTATTAATTCAGGAAATGTCATTAACTTTTTCATCATTTTACTAATTTCAAAATTATTGGCATAGGTAGAAAGCTCTTTGCCAAAATCAGTGACTATTGTATTTGAATGATCAACACCCAATGAAATTAGCTGGTCACCAAAAGACCTTATCTGCCCAATCACCTGTTTCTTTGATACATTGGCAAATATAGGAGCATACTCTTTTTGAAGAATTTCAATCACTTCCGGCAACTGCTCTTTATTGGTAGCGGTCAGATTGGATATAGCGTCAGAACCATTTTCTGAATCTCCATGAATTGATTCTGCAAGTATATGAAATTTAAGGTACTTCTTAAGGTGTTCAAATAATTCTGCAGCATTGATAGGTTTAAGTAAAAAATCGTCAAACAAGTTAACACCATTTAGTTCCTCAATCAATTTACGCGATGATGCAGATAGTGCAATAATCGGAATAGACCTGGTTGCATCCTGTTTTTTAATTATTTCAATGGCTTCGCCGCCACTCATCACCGGCATTTTGTAATCCATCAGAATAACCTGCGGCAAATATTGCAACGCTTTTTCAACAGCTTCGACTCCGTTTTCTGCCTCAACCAATTCCAACGGAAAATGACTGAGCAAATCTACCAAATACTTCCTGCTCTCCAGGTTATCGTCTGCAATGAGAACAGTTCCGCTTTCGAATACAAGCGTTGAAGGGTCAGATGAATTAATTTCACTAATTTCTCTACCTTCTTCCTTTACAGTAATATCCGGAAGGGTGATTGTGAAAATACTTCCTTTACCTGGTTCACTGAGTAACTCGATTTCTCCGCCCATCATCTCCACAAGGCGCCTGGTAATTGTAAGACCCAATCCTGTTCCGCCATATTTGACGGTGCGTTGTCCTTCCTGCTGATTAAATGCTTCGAATATACGATCATGTTGATCGGCAGGAATTCCGATTCCGGTATCTTTAACCGAAATAATAAGATCAATTTTGTCATTTTCTTTTAGCTTTTTCATTACTGAAAGCGTAACCTCACCTGAATCAGTAAATTTAACGGCGTTACCAATAAGGTTGAAAAGAATTTGCCGGATACGGGTTTCATCAAGCAAAAGCGAATCAGGAATCTCATCTACTTTATCAATTACAAACTGGATTCCCTTTTCATGTGTGATATGAGCAAAGATTGTTTCAATCTCTTTTATAATATTATGAATATTAATGGGTTCATTTTGAATCACCAGTTTACCGGCTTCAATTTTCGAAAGGTCAAGGATGTCGTTGATAATTATCAGAAGGTTTTTCCCGCTGCTTCGGATGGCCTCAATCTGCGAACGTTGCCGCTCGTCTTTGATGCTTGAATAAAGCAAATCAGAAAATCCGATAATAGCATTCATAGGTGTTCGGATTTCGTGACTCATATTGGCAAGAAACATACTCTTCGCTTTATTTGCCTGATCAGCCGCTTCCCGTGCAATTTTATCGTTTTCAGCCTGTTGCCGTTCAGTTATATCACTTGCGACAGAGACCAAATGGGTAATATTATTGTTTGAATCTAAAAGCGGAGTAACCGTCATTGATTCGTAGTATAAGGTGCCATCTTTCTTCTTATTGATCGTTACTCCTCTAAAGGTCTGACCTAACAAGACGGTCCTCCAAAGCTCTCCGGATAAATCAGGATCACTGTTTTCTGATTTAAGAAAATTGGGAGATAACCCAATTGCCTCTTCTTTCGAATATCCGGTTCCGGCCTCAAAAGCAGGGTTCACATATTCGATAATGCCATATCTGTCTGTAATCAACACGTGATCTGCTGCTTGTTCAACAACACTCGAAAGTTTTTTCAACTCTTGCTCAGCCCGCTTGCGTTCACTAATTTCCAAAAGCAATCCCTTATTTAAACTAACGAGTTCTGAGGTTCGTTTTTCCACTGTTTGCTCAAGTTCAGTCTGATACTTCAGAATTAATGCTTCATCTTCTTTTCGCTTTGTGATATCTGAAATAATTATAAAAAGACCTATTGTGTTGCCCAAATAATCGGCTGAATGTGAATATTGAATACTAAACCAAATTGAAGCTCCATCATTCCGAACATAAAGTCTTTCAACATATACTGGTTTTCCATTCAGCGCTAAATTAATGTCTTTCTTAAAAAGATTTAACTGATCACTGCTGATAATATCCAGTAAGGATTTCCCAACCTCTATCTCTTTTCCATAAATAATTTTGGACATCTCAATAGCAAGGTTATTTGCAAACTGTATCCTATAGTCTTTGTCCAATGCAATAAAGATGTTACTGCTGTTTTCGAGTATCGCACTTAGATAGGCATTCGATTCCTTTAAGGCTTCCTCTGTCCTTTCTGAAATTCTTCGGTATCGTTCTTCACTAATCTTCAAAAGTTCAATGGATCGCATGTGCTTTAAAAATCCATTTACCCGTACGACTAATTCCCAAACTGGCATTGGTTTGACCAGGTATCCGTCTGCACCTAATTCCATTCCTTCAATTTGGTTTCCGGGAGAAGTCGCCATTGAGGAGATAAGGACGACAAAAATATGCTCGGTTTTAGGGTTTGATTTTAATAATCGCAGTATTTCAAGCCCCGATAGGTCAGGCAACATTACATCGAGGAGAATAAGCGAAATTTTTTCCTGCTTAATAATCCGAAGCGCACTATTCCCGTTTCCGGCTGTCAAAACACGATATCCCCTTTTCGAAAGAACATTCGCATAGGCTTTAAGAACCAATGCGTTGTCATCAACTATTAAAATATTGATATTCTCAGGGATAATCATATTTGTTCAATTATGTAATATAACAGCTTTATATATTTAAAAGTTCAAATCTAATTTTTACTGCGACCTATCTGATCGATGAAGAAATATTGATAATTATATCTCTATTAGTTTTGGTTAATTTCCATTTGAAAAGATTCTCAATCAACAAAATAATTGCTGCTTTCAGGTTAAAGATATTTCCTTTTTACATTTGGCTAAAGTAGGCGAAATAAGGGAAAAATGGTTTTCCTTAACAAGAAAAAATGAGAATGAATATAAATTGTAGAATTATAATCATTCTCATTGCTTATTAAATTTCATGCGGATGCTCCTGACAATATAGAATCTAAAGTTCTTTTTCAGTAAATGCGCCTATTTTCAAATATTTATAATAGATTTCAGCATACTTTACAGCATTTTCCGAATTAGGAAAATATTCTTTTTCGAATCCTTTTCCCATTGCTTTCTGGGCATCTTCAACTTTAGAATAAAGTCCGGCGACCACTGAAGCAAACATTGCCGCACCAAAGGCACAAGTTTGTTCGGTTCTGGCAACTTTTATAGGCATATTCAACACATCAGCAAGCGTTTGCATTACAAATGGCGATTTCTTTGCCACTCCGCCCAGTCCGATGATTTCCTTTATCTCAACACCTTCACGCGCAAACCTGTCGACAATTGCTTTTGAGCCAAAAGCGGTAGCTTCGACAAGCGCACGGAATATTTTTGGTGAAGTTGATCCTAATTTTAAACCAGTTATAGACCCCGTGACTTCCTGCGTTGCATCCGGCGTCCTGCGGCCATTCATCCAGTCAACGGCAATAATTGTTGATTCTTCAATCGGAACTAACATCGCTTCTGCCGATAATTCAGGAATAATCCGATCCATTGTTTCTGCGATCAGCTTGTCGCGTGTTTCTGAATCTATGATTGTTGATTTGGAAAGGATATTCTCCAGCGGCCATGCCACAACCTTTTTAAACCAGGCGTAAATATCACCGAAAGCAGACTGTCCTGCTTCGAGTCCGATGTAACCAGGAACAACCGATCCATCTACCTGCCCACATATTCCGGCAATCAGTTTGTCCCCGATTTGATCGTATGAAGCGATCATAATATCGCATGTGGAAGTTCCAATTGCGCGGGCCAATACATTTGGTGTAACTTCACCTCCCACTGCACCAAAATGGCAATCGAAACCGCCAACTCCAACAGCAACATCAACAGACAAACCCAATCGTTCTGCCCATTCGGCAGTCAGGTTTCCAATTTTTACATCGCTCGTAAATGTTTTGCTGTAAAGTCTTGCCCTGTACCCGCTTAAACAAGGATCAAGTTTCGTAAGAAATTCTTCCGAAGGTAAACCGTCCCAACCTTCAAACCACATCGATTTATGACCAGCAGCACACCGACTTCTGAGAACTTCTTCAGGTAGCGTAACTCCTGTAATTAATGCTGGCATCCAGTCGCAATGCTCAATCCATGAGTAAGCTGCTTTTCGTACCTTTTCATCTGCACGAAGTACATGTAACATTTTCGCCCAAACCCATTCCGATGAATAGATTCCACCTTCATATTGGGCATAATCAATTTTCCAGCTTTTGCACAGTTTATTAATTTCAGCAGCCTCTTTAACTGCAGTATGGTCTTTCCATAAAACAAACATTGCATTGGGATTTTCTGCAAATTCGGCGGTTAAGGCAAGCGGAACCCCCGCTTTATTGACCAGAATCGGTGTACTCCCTGTTGTATCAAACGAGATACCGGCAATATTTTTTGCAACTTCAGCTCCTGCTTTTACAAGTGCATCTTTAACTGAATATTCCATTGCTTCGACATAGTCAAGCGGATGCTGACGATATTGATCTTTCGAGGGATCGCAAAACTTTCCGGCTGCCCAACGTTGATAATGCTTCACAGATGATGATGCTTCGTCTCCATTCAATGCATTAACGATGACGGCTCTCACAGAGTCGGTGCCGTAATCAATACCAATAACATATTTTTTCATGATGAAATATTTTAGTTGATTTATTTTTGACCGTAATAAGCGTTAGTTCCATGTTTGCGCTCGAAATGCTTTTTTGTCAGCAGGTGGTTCATCTTTAGATTTGGATTAATTGAATGTGCAATAAATGCCATTTTTGCAATCTCTTCCAAAACAACACTGTTGTGAACAGCCTCATCCGGATTCTTTCCCCAGGTAAAAGGCCCATGATTTTTCACCAATACTCCCGGGATGTATTTGATATTCAAATTTAAAAATCTTTCGATGATCACCGAACCTGTTTCTTTCTCATATTCCCCTTTCACCTCATTTGCCTTCATGTCGCGGGTACATGGTATGTCATCCCCAAAATAATCGGCATGGGTTGTTCCAATAATTGGAATTGCCACTCCCGCCTGGGCCCACGCAGTGGCATAGGTTGAATGTGTATGAACAATTCCGCCAATATGATCAAAGGCTTTATATAGTTCCAGATGTGTGGGTGTATCAGATGAAGGTTTTAATTCACCCTCAACGATGTTCCCGTCCAGATCGACGACTACCATTTGATCAGCGGTCATCACCTCATAATCGACTCCGCTTGGTTTAATCACAACCAGCCCTTTTTCACGATCAATTCCACTTGCATTTCCCCACGTAAAAAGCACCAGATTATGCTTTACCAGGTCGAGATTTGCCTTGAAAACCAGTTCTTTTAAATCGGATAACATAGCAGAATGTATTGATATTAGTCTTTAAGAAAGAATTAACGCCCTTGTTCTGAAAGGCGTTAATTCTATATTTTTAATTACCAGAAATACATGTAGAAGAAAGCACAAGCTAAAACAACACCTAACGAAGCAATTACATCCCACTTGTTCCAACTATTCCTGACAAGGGTTTTGTAGTCGCCAGTGAAGGTGATAAACTCAATCTGTTGAGCGGTAGGCTTCGGAGTGAAAAACGATACCACTACCATCATCAACATGATGAAGGCGAGCAACCATACCTCAAAGATAAGCCAGTTGGTATGCCAGAACCAGTGGGTAGATTCCCAATACCAGCCTGTCATTACGTTTTTACCTGTATTTGTAAAGATGTTGGTCAGCAAGCGAGCCATACCAATAAGAAAGCCCACGATCATTCCTGTCTCACCAGCCTTGGGTGTAATCCATTTAGAAAATATACCGAGTACAAATACTGCCACCATCGAAGGAGCGAGCAACGATTGAATGCCTTGTATATAGTCGTAAAGGCTGCCAAGGCTCATCATGATAGGTATCCATATAATTCCAAGTATCACAACAACAACGGTTGCCATCCGGCCCACTAAAACATATTTGGCCTCGCTCTTACCTTTGAACATCGGCTTGTAAAAGTCTTCGGTATAAAGTGTAGCACATGAATTGAAAAATGCTGCCAATGAAGCGACTAATGCCGATATAAAACCGATAGTTACTATTCCTTTCACACCGGCGGGCAATACGAACTTAACCATTGAGCCAAAGGCGGTATCAGGATTTTCTAAAGTAAATCCACTTCCTGGCCGTGCCGCCAGTGCAGCAGCTACCATACCTGGTATCAGAAACATAAAAACTGGCAACAATTTAAAATAGCCTGCTGCGATAGTACCCCTGCGTGCACGCATCATTACGACGTCACTGGACTCCCCTTTTCGCTGTCCGAGCACACGTTGAACAATATGCTGGTCGGTAGCCCAATACCAAAGACCAATGATTGACGCTCCCAAAAACACCCAAATACCAGGATATTCATCATACAACGGGTTGCCTGTTTCGAAATGGAACAAGTGGTTAGTTCCGTATGCAACACCGTCTGCTCCTACATTTAGTGATTTGGTGTAGGCTATCATTGCCGTCCACCCGTCAACAACGCTACCGCCGCCTAGTGCTGACAAACCTAAGAAAAGAACAAGGAATGAACCAATGATAAGTATGGGTGTTTGAATTGCTGACAAGGTCATCACACCCTTCATGCCGCCCAGAACGGTAAAGATACCCGTTAACACGATCAATCCGATAGCTCCGTACCAGAAAGGCAATCCAAGAAGACTCTCCATGAAGATACCACCGGTAAACGCTGTTACACTCACTTTGGTCAGTACGTATGCGATCAGTGTAATGATAGAAAGCCACGAACCGGTACGAGGTGTGTAGCGGTTTTTGAGGAAGTCAGGCATAGTGATAATTTTTCCCAACTTGTTGTTCATCAATTGATAAAAGGGCACAAACAGCCATCCCAAAATGAGGATCATCCAACCGTGCATTTCCCAGTGAGCCATGGCAACACCCGACTTTGCACCTGTACCAGCAAGCCCTACAAGATGCTCAGAACCGATATTTGCAGCAAAGATAGCCGCACCAATAATGTACCATGGTTCCCCTTTACCAAACAGGTAATCTTCACTATCGGCACCTTGTTGCAAACGGTTGTGTTTCTGTATCGAACGCCATACCGCCCAAGTAACAGCCAAAATCCCGACCGCAATAATTGTCCAATCGAGCCAAATAAATTCATGTGAGTTCCAATTCATAATTTTTTGTCAGTTAATTTGATATTAGTATTCTTTATTACCTGAGTGCCTTGTTCAATAGATAATAGACTTCATTATTTCGTATGGTTTGTTTGAATCCTCTGATATTGGTATCTTTATCGATAATCAACATTTCGATGTCGGCAATTTCGGCGTAATCTTCCATCATTTCAGTAGTGATAGAGAACGAGAAGCTCGAGTGATGAGTTCCGCCAGCAGTAATCCAGGCACCTGCACCTATCTCAAGGTTTGGCATTGGTTTCCACAAAGCACAGGCAACAGGCAATTTAGGCAATGCCTCCGGTTTTATCACTTCTACTTCATTAACAATCATACGGAAACGGTTACCCATATCGACAATAGTTGCAGCAATACCATCACCTTCGTGAGCCTGGAATACTAAGCGGGCACAAACACCTGCATCACCAATTCCTAAGAAATGAACCTCGATGCGTGGTTTATTTGCTGCAATTTCAGGGTTGATTTCCAACATGTGCGATTGAAGAATAGAGCTGTTTGCCCCGTCAAAGTTCAATACATAATCTTCAAGGAACGAACATCCACCGGGTAAACCTTGAGCCATAACCCACATGGTACGGGTAAGAGCAGCTGTTTTCCAGTCGCCTTCAGCGCCAAAACCATAACCTTCGGCCATCAATCGTTGCGAAGCAAAGCCCATCAATTGAGACATTCCTTCCAATTCGTTGAAACTGGTAGTGAAAGCAGTTGCGTTATTATCTTGTAAGAAACGGCGTAACCCAATTTCCTGAGCAGCAGCCTGACGTACAGATATATGTTTTTCAGCGCCTTTCCTACAGTCATCGGCAAAGTCGTATAGTTTTTCGTATTCAGCAATTAACACATCGATGTCAGCTTCTGTAACGGCCTCTACATAAGGCACCAGCTTAGCGATAGGAGCATTATCAACGTGGTATCCCAAACGGATTTCAGCTTCTACTTTGTCACCATCGGTTACAGCCACGTTGTTCATGTTATCACCAAAACGGATGATTTGCATATTTTGAGCTTCAGCCCATCCGGCACAAACACGCATCCAGCCAGAAATTTTATCGTGAGTTGATTTATCTTTCCAGTAACCAACTACCACTTTACGTGGTTTGCGTAAACGGCTTGTAATGAAACCGAATTCACGGTCACCATGAGCCGATTGATTCAGGTTCATATAATCCATGTCGATTTCTGACCAGGGAATTTGCGCGTTGAACTGTGTATGAAGGTGCATTAATGGTTTTTTATAATCCATCAAACCATGAATCCACATTTTAGCAGGAGAGAAAGTATGCATCCAGGTAATTAAACCAATACATTTTGTATCTCCGTTTGCAGCACGCATTATTTCTGCAATTTCAGACGACGAATTAGCAGTCCCTTTATAAACCACTTTTACAGGCAAATTGCCTGATTCATTTAACCCTTTTACCATTTCGTTTGAGTGTGCGTCGACTTTTACGACCGCATCACCTCCGTAAAGCAGCTGTGCTCCTGTTACAAACCAAACTTCGAATTGATTCAAAAATGTTTTTGTCATGATTTTAAGCTTTAATTAGCAATATTTAATTAATTTATATTCAATTATTACGCTCCTAAATATCTTTGAAATAATAATAATATATTTAAATAGTGTCTATTGTACTTTTAATACGAACGATTATGGAAATTTGACGATCCGGTCACTTTTCATACCTGGTTCACTGTTTTTAAATTGGTAATAAAAAGCTCCTTTCTTCGATTCTGTCGTATTTTTTATATGTAATTTCTCCAAAACACCTACAGATAACACTTTCTTTCGAAAATTTCCGGGATCAAAAGTTTTTTGAAATATAGCCTCATACAGATTTCTTAATTGCATTAGTGTAAACATTTCAGGAAGCAATTCCTTTCCGATCAAATCAATGCTGGCCTTCTGTTGTAATAGCGCAAGTGCATTTTCAACAATAGCATCATGGTCAAAAATCAGGGTTGGTAATTTGGTAATCGGCCACCAATGTGCTCCATTTTCGCGCACCAAATCTTTATCATGAATATCAATTCTTATAAGGGCAACAAAGGTCATGCTGATTACCCGCGCGCCAGGATCCCTGTCGGGTTTCGAAAAAGCTGACGCTTGTTCTAAAAATATATCCTTCAGTCCGGTAGTCTGTAAGAGCACTCGTCTGGCCGCTTCTTCCATTGATTCATTTTCCTGTACAAATCCACCCATCAAAGACCATTTGCCAATAGAGGGTTCAAATCCACGAGGGTAAAGAAGTAATTTAAGTTCTCCATCCTCGTAACCGAAAATTGAGCAGTCAACTGCAATATAGTGCCTTGGGTGTTGTTTATACATTTCAATCTGCATAAGAATGGCGTTCAGTAATTTTACGTTTATGAGAGGTGAATCGCTACAAATTTATAAAAGTATTAATTACCTGTATTCATTTTTACAAAAAAATAATGCATCCCCAGAATATTTTTGCTTTACAAGTAAAAATGAAATTATTTAAAACAAATTTCAGCATAAATAATATAAACCATTCAGCATTTTCATTGTTTATTTTGTAACTTTACAAAAGTGCAATTGGTTCGATTATTCGAATGTTTTAATAGACCAATAATACAAATTAGTTATTTACTTTTATTGTGAAATTCACTCTCGATAATTGACGACCCAGCGTATAGTAAAATAGAGTATTAACAATCTAAAATCTAGCATTATGAGTACAGGGAAAGTTTTATTAGGTATTATGGCTGGTGCTGCTGCCGGAGCCTTATTAGGAATTCTTTTTGCCCCTGAAAAAGGGTGTGAAACACGAAAAAAAATCGCAAAAAAAGGTAAAGATTATGCAGATGATCTGACCCATAAAATGAACGATTTTGTAGAGGAGATTTCTCAAAAAATTGAATCCGCAGTTAAGAAAGCAAAAGATTCAGTAGAAACTGATTCGGAAAAAGTAAAAAGCCAATTATAATATAGTTAATCTGAATCTTTAAACTTTTTAAAATATTTGTTAAAGAAATGGAAGACAAGACGACTCCCGTTGAACTTTTATTGGAGCGCGCGCAAGCCTACACCAAAACAAGTATACAGTTGTTTAAATTAAAGGCAACAGAAAAGCTTGCTGAAGTTATATCCAACCTGGCTTCGGGATTTGTCATTGTGATAATTATGGCGTTGTTCTTTATAAATCTGAATATTGCAATTGCATTACTTATCGGCAATTTATTAGGCAAAACATGGTTGGGATTTATTTCGGTTTCAGGGATTTACGCATGCATTGGGTTTATTGTTTACCTATTTAGAAATAATCTGATTAAGAGACCTATAAGTAATTCCATTATTACAGAGTTGCTTATGGGTGAAAATAAAAACGATGATCAATAAGCAGCTTTAAAATGCAATCGGTTGCAGCAATTCAATTTTTCCAGAATAAACACATTTATGGATTTACAATAAGATTCTTCATTCATGCAAAAAATAACAGCAGCTGAGACGCTTAAGAAGTCTATTTCAGTACTTGAGCAAAAACAAAGGGAAGAAGGAAAGTTGCTTAGGAATCAGCTTTCTGCTGCGCTCGAAAGTATTAAGCCAGTAAATATTTTGCGAAAAATGATTGGTGATATTGCAGAGCCATCTGAATTAAAAGATAACCTGATTCAAACTGCTACTGGCTTAATATCAGGCTATGTTTCTCGTAAAATGCTGGTTCGATCATCAAAAAATCCCCTTTTGCGTCTGGTTGGAGTATTTGTGCAATACGGAGTAACAAATTTTGTCTCAAAAAACTCAGACTCGATTAAAACATTAGGAATGTATTATTTGAACAAATTAACAAACATTTCACGGAATGGCTAAAGGTAGATTATTGCACCCTTTATTGTTTAATCATATAATTTTCAGTGTATCTAAATCTAATAAGTTTTTTAAGAAGGACTGACTTACATATTTTTCAGAATAGTCCGATTAATCCATTTTTCGGAAACTTTTCTTTTTACGATTTGTTTCTATAAATACAAGATATTTTGTTAAAAAAATTATAAAATGAAAGAGAGTTCAATTAAAGTAACATTTGCAGGCAATCCTTTGACCTTGCTTGGTAATGAGATTAAAGTAGGTGATAATGCACCTGATTTTACCGCTGTTGGAGCAGGCCTGGTTCCTGTAAAATTATCAGATTTTGCAGGGAAAGCATTAATTATAGCAGTTTACCCATCTATTGATACCAGTGTGTGTGCAGCTCAAAACAGAAGATTCAATGCTGAAGTAAATCAGTTGAATGATGTAGTTGTTCTATCGATTTCATGCGATCTGCCTTTTGCTCAAAGCAGATTTTGTGCTGCAGAAGGCCTTGTAAACATAAAAACAATATCTGATCATAAAGACCTGGATTTCGGAGAAAAGTATGGTTTTGTAATTAAGGAGTTACGATTGCTCGCCCGAGGAACTGTAGTTATCGATAAATCGGGTATCGTTAGGTTTGTCGAATACGTCCCCGAAGTAACAAATGAGCCAAATTATGAAGCCGCATTGGCAGCAGTAAAATCGATTTAAGAATTTCCTTCAAGTTATAATATTGATAAAATTCTGATCTATTTAAAGATCAATTATTCCATCTATTTTTATTTTTCAGATTTACATCTATTAAAAGAGATAGCCTTAAGCTGTCTCTTTTTTATTCGCCCCCTGTTTCTTCTGTGTACCCGATGAAAATCGCTTTTTTGGTAAGGCAAAAATCACAGCTTTCTTTTAGGTCAGTATTGTTATAAACGTTTCCGCAGATGGGGCATATATACCAATTGTAATGCAGCCCATTTTCATTCCCTTTAACAATAGCTGATTCTATATGACGAAAGTAATTTAAATGCTTTTTTTCGCCATCCCACGCCCATGTAAATGATTTGGCAGCTTCGGCTGCTTTCTCTTTTTCTGCATTTTTTATAAAACCAGGAAACATTGTCTGAATTTCGTATGTTTCTCCATTGATAGCCGTCTGAAGGTTTTCGAGCGTGGTCTTAGTCTCATAACTGCCAATTTCACCATTCTCAATGCTGCTTCCATATTTTTCAAGAATTTTTCCATGATTGAAGGCATGAATTTTTTCAGATTTAGAAGTTGCTTCAAATAGCCTGGCAATCGTGTCATATCCCTCTTCTGTAGCTTTTTGAGCAAATTTAGCGTACTTTTCGGAGGCCGTCGATTCACTGTTAAAAGCTGTCTTTAAGTCCTCAATTGATTTCACGGGTTTTGTGGAATTACATTGAGTGAAAAATCCACCTACAACTATTAATAAGATAAATTGGAATATTATTTTCATCTAAAATTAGATTTATAAAACTCAGCAAAAATTAATGATTTTGAACACGTTAAGATTATCAATTTGAATCACTTTGCATTTTCTGAGGAGAGCATAGGATTTTCGTAATTAAGCTTTTGATCGGTTTCAAAATCGTAAAGCGTCAATATGCGCAAATTATAATAGGCAAGCCAGTAGGTAGCAAGCGAGCCAATATAATCGCGTTTGGCTGTTTCACGTTCCGAGAGAGCTATATTTAGGTCCGTAATACTTATTTCGCCATTTTGAAAACGTTTCAATGCAATTCTATAACCGTTTTCTGCAACCCGATCCGCTTCCTTAGCAGTCTTCAATTGATCCTTTAATAAGCCAAACTGTTCTACCTGAACTATAACACTTCTATCAAAATCCTCCTTAGCTTTTTGAACATCAAACTGGGCAAGATCACGTTGGGCTTCAGCCATCTTTACAGTTGAAGCTGCCCGACCCCAATCTAAAATCGGAACACTCATCGTAAGTTGCAAAACCTGGGATTTTAGTGGGTCCTGATAAATTCCTGGAAACGTTTCTCCACTATTAGAAAGTCCGTAACTGCCAGATAAAGTCGCACTTAATCCAGTTCCCCGTTTTGCCTGAGTCAAAGCTCTGTCAGCATCTATCAATCTTCGTTCAAAATTCACCGGCTCAGGACGATTTACTTTGGCTTCTGCGAGCGCTTTTTTTGAATCAATATCAAATAGCGAAATATTTAATGGCATTTGAAGCTCAATTTCCTGATTCTGATCAAGTCCGATATAGGATTTAAGTTCAAAATCGGAGTTTTTCAGTTGCATTTCTGCCGAGTTTAAAGCTTTTTGAGCGTTCAAAACCGAGAGTTCAATTCTTGAGAAATCGTTTTCGGAGATTTGACCAAGTTTTTGCTTGGTCTGAGCTATTCGCAAATTATCGTTACTGTTTTTTAATGCACTCTCAGCAAGTTTAAAGTCCGTCTGAATCCGTAAGTAATTGAAAAAACGAGCAGTAGCAGCGTAGGCGATCTCTTCTATTGATTGAATAAAATTCTTTTGTGACTCGTTATAAATCAATGGTTCCGTCTTTTTTGACCATTTCATCCAATTGTAGGCGAAAATTGGCTGGTAAAAACCAAAAGAGATCGGATTCCCGGAAAACGTTGTTTGATTCTTATAGTTATCCTGAACCCTACTGGCAGATGTGGATGCGTAAATTGATGTTCCTGTTAACGGAATTGCCTGATTAAGAGATAAATTAGCAGATGTTAAAAGATTAGACACAGCTTTAAATTCTATACTCCCATCTGGTTGGGTAACAGGTATTGTTGACTGATTATAACTGGGTAATGTTCCGGATACAACAAGATTTGGGAGGAATGTTTTCCGGAAGTTTTTCCATCGCCAGAAATAATTGACATTCGTATTTTGAACATATTTAACAGCAGAAGACTGTGCGATTGCAAGGTCCACAATATTTTGCAGACTTAGGTTCATTTTAATATTCACTACTTCTTTGCCAACAATTTTTTCCTGTGCTTTCAAGATATTGACGAATAAACAAACAGAAAAAATGGTTATAATACCTACTAATAGCTTTTTCGTCATCTCCTTAATTGTTTATTACAACACTGCTGGAATTGTGGAAAGCAGACATTCCATGTTTCGGAACAATCACCTGTTCACCGGCTTCAAGTCCCGACAATACCTGAATATAATCAGGATTTTTGATTCCTGTTTTAATTTCACGACGGTTTGCTTCACCATTTTTTAATACATACAAAACATTAGGAACCTCCTTTTCAAATAGGTTTAAGTTTTTAATTCGCAGCGTATTTTCGGCCTCATTCCCGACCACCCACAAAACAATATTTTGATTGGAAATAAGCTTCGGATTACTTTTCTCTTCAAGATGAACATTGAATTGAATTTTGTTGTTCTCGATCACCGGGGTCACATTACCGATGCTTCCTCCCAACCTTTCGGAGTCTATTACCACGATGACTTTTTTACCTGTTTTAATGTAATTCGCAAGCTTATCATCTACGGATCCAGCAATTTTAAAAGTTGATAGATCCGACATTCGGACCAATACATTATCCTTTTCCACCTTCTCTCCCACTTTATTCGAAACCGAGAGAATGATTCCATCTGATGGTACCGTTATACGCATCCTAGCCAGCGTTTTGATTTTCTCCGCCAATTCTTTCTCCTGTATTTTGATACCAAGAATCAGGCCTTGTTCTTCTGCCTTTTGCTGTTTTAAGCGAATCGAATTTTTCTGTTTTAACATCACCAGGTCTTTTTCGGCAAGAGCAATTTCCTGTTTTGTCTTTACAATTTTTGCAGGGGAAATTCCACCAACCTCTAATAGTTGTTCTTCGTCTGATAGCTCAGATTTTAAAGCGGTAATATTCAGTTTTTTAACGTCTTCGCTATAATTTAAATCAACATTGGTGCTAAATTCGTTCAGCTTATTTTTTTCCAATGTATTACGCTTTAATTCAAGCTGATCATTTAGTTTATCTATTTCTCCTTTGATCATCTCATCTTCCAATACGAGAATAACATCCCCCTTTAAAACACGGGTACCTGGTTCCTTAATTAACTGTTTCACGATACTTGAATAAGGACTTCGAATCAACACTTCGTTTTCTGCTTCAACTGTACCTGTAGCAACGATCGGTTCATAAACGTCACCTTGTTCAACTGTAAGTATTATACAATCACTTGATTTTATTGCCTTTGGAATTATCTTGCGTAAAATAAAAAACATGGTTAAAACGACCAGAATCCCGGCAGGAATTAAAATCATTAGTCTTTGCTTCTTGGTTAATATCATTGTTTTCATTTTTCTTTAATATCAGGACTAATAATAGCCTGACTCAATCGTTAATTATGAATTTTTATACTACGATACGGGCTAAAGTTATAATAATTTGAGTAAATTCCGTAACTTTTTTGAAAACTAAAATACAGCTTTCTATTCTAAGTAATACACAGTCAAATACATATAGAAAAAGGGAGAATTACATTCAGCACTTTCAAATCAGGATTAAAAACGCTGATAAAACGGTAATGATAATTACAAACCATTTATACGCTTTTTCAGGAATCATTTTCACGATAAAAACTCCAAGCCAGGCTCCAAAGGCGATAGCTGGTAAAACCAGAATATCAACGCTGAGTGTGTTAAGGTTAATATTCTTCCATACAAGTGCCTGAAGTGGAAATTTTGACAAATTAATAATAAAGAAAAACCATGCAGTGGTTCCGATAAAGCTTTTCTTATTTAAATGCATGGCTAACAAATAGATCGCAAAAATAGGTCCTGCCACATTACCAATCATGGTGGCAAATCCACCCACAATTCCCATTAAAGCTGCAAACCACCATTTATCAGGAGTAAACTCTTTCTTGTAATAGTAATCCTTCCAGATCATTAATGCAACACTCACGAAAACAGTAATGGCAATTATCCGCTTAAACTGCTCATCGTTAACAAGATTTCCAATCCATAATGCAATAAAAAGACCTATAAACGCCCAAGGGAGCGCTCGCACAAGATGTTTCCATTTCGCATCTCGGTGATAATACACCACTGCAAATACATCTGCCATAATAAGTATAGGGAGTAAAACCCCAGTCGACTGTTTTCCGCCGAAAATCAAAGCAAGTGTTGGAACTACGATCATTGACACCCCGGGAACTCCGGTTTTTGACATTCCGATTAGGACTGCACAAAATACAATCAGCGTCCAATCGAAAGTTGATAACGAAAATGAAGAGAGAAATTCGTTCATTATTTGAATTGAAAATTAAATGTTGCTAAAAGTAACCAAAATAAAATGTTTCTATTTGACCGAATTTAAAGATGGATATATGTGCAAATTTATTTGACCAGTCTAATCCAAACATTTTCAAAAAATACATTCAAAATTATATCTAACTAATTAATAGAATATTAAAACGATTATTCGCTAAAAGAATGAACTGAAATATTTTTTCATTCTTTTCACCGTTTTGTCTAAATTTGCAAAAAATTACCCTTCAGGGTTTTAGTTAGTTTTTAAATATCACAAATACAAAAGACAATGGCAACTACAGCAGAAATTCGTAACGGGCTGTGTATTGAATTCAACGAGCAATTATTCCAGGTTGTTTCGTTTCAACATGTAAAACCGGGAAAGGGCCCTGCCTTTGTCCGCACAAAACTGAAGAATCTGAAAACCGGAAAGGTAATTGACAATACTTTTTCCGTCGGGACAAAAATTAACACCGTCCGTATCGAGCGCCGACCATATCAGTACCTTTATAAGGATGAAATGGGGTTTAATTTTATGAATTCAGAGACTTTCGAGCAGGTTTCGATTGGAGCTGCACTTGTTGATAACGCAGATCTGATGAAGGAAGGAATGACATTGGAGATTATGTACCACGCCGATACAGAAACGCCTTTAACAGTTGAATTTCCTCCTTTCATTGAAGTTGAGATTACCTACACTGAATCGGGTGATCGTGGAAACACGGCTTCTTCAACTGCGCTGAAACAAGCCACTGTTGAAACTGGAGCAATTATAATGGTTCCACTTTTTATCAACCAAGGGGATGTGATTCGTGTTGATACCCGAGACAGATCTTACTACGAAAGAGTCAAAAAATAAACTATTTCAGAGTATTACACAACAAAGGCCGGAAAATTTCGGCCTTTGTTGTGTAATAACATTACTATATCTATCAGATAATCAACATGGCATCACCGTAAGTGCCAAAACGATATTTCTCCTTAATAGCAACTTTATAGGCGTTCATGAGTTTATCATATCCAGCAAAGGCGGCAACCATCATCAATAATGTTGAAAGTGGCAAATGAAAATTTGAGATCATACTGTCGGCCACTGTAAAGTCGTAGGGAGGAAAAATGAATTTATTTGTCCAACCTTCATAAGGCTTCAACATTCCGTTTGTTGAGACGGAACTTTCGAGTGTACGCATAACAGTTGTACCAACAGCACAAATCTGATGTTTATTCAGCCTTGCATTATTCACTACTTCAACGGCTTCATCCCTAATCCAGATCTGTTCAGAATCCATTTTATGCTTGGTAAGATCCTCCACATCAACGCTACGGAAATTTCCTAAACCAACATGAAGCGTGATATTTGCAAAATCGACACCATTAATTTCGAGACGTTTTAACAATTCGCGACTGAAATGCAAACCAGCGGTTGGAGCAGCCACTGCTCCCTCATGCTCAGCATAAACAGTCTGATATCGGAGCGCATCTTCTTCTTCCACCGGACGATTAATGAACTTTGGAAGCGGAGTTTCGCCCAGGTTATAAAGCGTATCTTTAAATTCTTCGTACGATCCGTCGAAAAGAAAACGCAAAGTTCGCCCGCGCGACGTTGTATTATCAATAACTTCAGCAACGAGAAGATCGTCTTCTCCAAAGTAAAGTTTATTTCCAATCCTGATTTTACGTGCAGGATCAACTAATACATCCCAGAGACGCTGTTCGCGATTAAGTTCCCTAAGAAGAAAAACTTCGATCTGAGCTCCGGTTTTCTCTTTGTTACCGTAAAGTCGGGCAGGGAATACTTTAGTATTATTGAACACCATCACATCGTCGTTTTTAAAATAGTCAATGATGTCTTTAAATATTTTGTGCTCAATTTCTCCTGTATTACGGTTTAAAACCATTAAACGAGATTCATCTCTGTTTAATGTCGGATGGAGCGCAATAAGTTCCTCCGGTAAATTGTACTTAAATTTTGAAAGCTTCATGGATGATGACATTTATGCGGATGTTAATATATTTCATTGGATATCAATTCTATATCAGATTTTATTGGCTGATTTTTTAAAAAATCAGCCAGATTAATTGCCTGATTAAGGTCGTAATCTCCAACTCTTGTACGGCGTAATCCGGTGAGGTAGGCCCCATTATTGAGTGCTTCCCCAATATCACGAGCAAGTGCCCTTATATAAGTGCCTTTGCCGCAAACAATTCTGAGTTTTACCTCTGGAATGGAAAAACTTAACACTTCGATCTGTTTTACTTCTAAAAATTTTGGTTTTATTTCAACCGCAATTCCTCTTCTGGCATATTCATACGCTCGTTTGCCATCAATTTTAATAGCAGAATATTCAGGGGGAATCTGTGAAATTGTCCCAATAAACTGCTTTAAAACTTCATCTAAACGTTCCTTCGTCAGAAATGAAGTATCAAAATGCCGGTCTTCCGCACTTTCAAGGTCATATGAAGGTGTTGTTGCTCCGAATTTCAAAGTTGCAACATACTCCTTTTCATCCAACTGGAGGGATTCAATTTTTGAAGTGGCTTTACCGGTACATAAAACTAATATTCCGGTTGCTTTTGGATCAAGCGTTCCTGCATGCCCAACTTTCAGCTTTTTAATTTTCAAATGTTTGCAGATAATATACCTGACTTTATGAACCAGGTCAAACGAAGTCCAGTCAAGTGGTTTGTCAAAAACCAATATTTCTCCTTTTTGAAAATCTAAAACTCTTTTTTCTGATTGCATCATTAATTTTTGGATCTTTACTTTTCTGATCCAGGTTTTTTCATGATTGCATAGATCTCAAAAATAAATCCAATCATAACGACGATTGGTGCGAGGGTAATTCGCTGAAAATTAAAAATTTCCTTATTGAACACATTGAGATCGTTACTTTTACCTCCGATCATTAAGACAAATCCAACAACTATTATGAAAAATCCAATCGCCAAAAGACGAATATTTTCTTTACCAAGGGCAAATCCCTTATCCTCCTTGTTTTCGATGTTTATGGCCATTAAAACAAATATTATTTCTAACCTACGAAGATAGTTCAATAAAAGAGCTGATCAAACTTCAATCGTAAAAATTTATTTACCGCGAAGTACGTGGAAATCACTGTTATAAGAATTCCGATCGAAAAAATACCTCCGACAAGCATTACAAGGGCAGTCGGATTTTGAAAATCAACGAATGATTTCAGCTCCTTTTGATACGAAAAAAAGATGGCTAAAAGCATGAAACAGGCTATTATTGCTCCGTATATTCCATGTAATGCACTTTTGGCGATAAATGGTCCCCTAATAAACGATCGGGTAGCGCCAACCAGTTGCATCGTATTAATTAAAAATCGTTTCGAATAGATCGACAAACGAATCGTGTTGTTAATAAGTGCGGTGAAAATAACAAACATTAACAAACAAAGCGCCAATAGAATAAAGCTTATTTTTTTCACATTCGAATTCAATTGTTTAACGAGATTTCGCTGGTAGTAAACTTCCTGAATTTCGGGATTAACAAGCAGCTTTTTTTCTAGCATGGCCATACTATCTGGATTGGCATAGCTTGCATAAACTGTTACATCAATTGATGAGAGCAATGGATTAAATCCAAGAAAATCGACAAAGTCTTCGCCCAACTCCTTTTTAAGTTCGACCGCAGCGCTTTCTTTGTCAACAAAACGGGTGGATTTTATATAATTAGCCAATTCCAGATTTTTCTGAAGTTTCATAACATCAGCTTCTTTTGCATCGTCTTTTAAAATCAATGTAACTCCGATATTTTCCATTACGTAATCGGAAAGCCGTTGGGCATTGATAATTAATAATCCCAATAACCCGAAAAGGAAAAGAATCATAGAAATACTGAGCGTAGTTGTCAGGTAAGAACTAAACAAACTTTTCTTTAGTTTTTGCGGTTTCTTTTTTGCCATAGTAAAATATCGTTCGTCAAAAACTCTAATTTATTTTTTCTCAGGAAGGAGAAACTTTTTTGTCAATAGACCAGCAATTAGTAGTAAAAGTAATAGGGAACTCCAGAAAGAGATTTTTTGCCCTGTTAAAAATGATGTTGGTTCGAATTTGAACACAATATCGTAATTTCCTTTTGGTAATAACATACTTCTCACTACATAATTGGCCTGGAAGTGCGGAACAACTTTACCATCAATGTAGGCATTCCACCCTTTGGGGTAATAAATGGCAGAAAAAACTGCAATCTGATTTCCATTCCCCTGATAATGATACGTCATAATATTGGGAGAATAGGTTATTAATGAGATTTTTGCACTTGAGTCGTTTCTAAGTGAAACTCCCGAAAGCTGATCCTGAAATTTCTTTTCAATCACAACCTCTTTGGCAGGATCAATCAATTTTACAGCTGCAATTTCTTGGTCGGCATTATCAACCATTTTATACTTGTCGACAAGCCAAACACTACCAAGGGCATGAGTATTTAATATAGGTACAGCATCAGGACTATAAATAAAATACTTTGTATTAAGCATATTTAGTGCGTTCAAACCCAGAAACAAAGAATCCATTCCATCCTGAGATTTTATTTTGGGGAAACGCTGTGCGATCAATGCCATCTCATTATCAATTTGAAAATCAACCAATTCCTGGTAACGTCGCATTTTGGCGCCATGATAACCTCCAATAGATTGATGATAATATGAAGTACTGGCATCAGCAAAAGTACCGACAGCCATATTTAATACCCTATAATCGATAGCTTTATCTTTCAATATTTCGAGATCAGCTGTTGTTGCCTTGTAAGGATTTTTTGCTTCACGATCAGAAACAAAATTGCCGTCATTTAAATAACGTTTATCAACTCCCCACATATCCACCAGGATTAAAGCACCTAAAATCAAAATAGCAGTGTTTACTTTCAGTTTTTTCTCAACCAAGGCCCAAATTGCCCCTGCTGCCAGCAAAATAAAAATGGCTGATCTCAAAGCATCGGTTTGCAATAGCGATTGTCTGTCCTCAATCAGACTTTTTTGAAGCCAATCAGGAAACTGGCTATCACCGGATGAAATAAACGAACCCGCGATTCCGGGTATCAACGCAAAAATAAGTGCTATTCCGGCAGTTAATCCCACACTCCAGGCCAATGGTTTCAGCCACGTTTTCCGGTCAATTTCTCCATTCACAACCTTTTGCAATGTAAGAATGGCATAAAGCGGGAATGTGAACCCTGCAATAACCAAAATCATCGTTACTGTTCTGAATTTGTTATAACCTGGAAAGTAGTCGAGAAACAGGTTGGTCAAAGGCATAAAGTTATGACCCCAAGCAAGGGCAATCGAAAGCAGCGTGGCAATTACCACCCAAATTCTTACAGTTCCTTTTAAAAGAAATAGCCCAAGAACAAAAAGAAAACAGATAATTGCTCCGAAATAGACTGGACCTGAGGTACCCGGTTGTGAACCCCAATAACCAGGAAGTTGTTTAACGAGCGTATTTGCATTTGGGACACTATTGCTTTTCAATACTTTGCCGGTTTCGGAGTCTTCGCTGAAACCTACAGCGGAAGAACCTCCATTGAAATTTGGAATAAGTACCGTAAAAGTTTCGCCAAGTCCGTAACTCCAGCCTGTAGCATAGTCACGGTCGAGTCCGGAAGTTTTATTCGCCTGATCGTGCGTGAGTTCAGATTTTCCACGTAAGGAATACTTCCCATATTCCCAGGTTGTCCAAAGCCGGCTAGTATTCGAAGCAACTGCAAGAAGCCCAAAAGCAAGAATGATTACTGATTTCTTAAGAAATTCGGGAAATTGCTTCTCTCTTACAGCTGAAACCAACTCAGTGATCCCCATAACCAACAAGATCAGGAAAGTATAATAGGCGATCTGGGGATGGTTCGCATATATTTCGAGTGCCAAAAAAATCGCGAAAACCGAACCGCCGATCCATTTGTCCTTTTTAAAAGCGTAATAAAAACCGGCAATGATTGGTGCCATATACCCAATTGCAACAGCCTTCGAAGCATGTCCGGCAGCAATAATGATAAAGTTGTAGGAACCAAATCCGAAGGCAATTGCCCCCACTATTGCAAGCCAGGGACTTACCCCAAATAGTAACAATGCAATATAAAATCCTATCAGATAAAGAAATATAAAATTTATTGGTCTCCAGTTATAGAGATTAGTGACCGTGTAAATCGAGGTAATTGCTGTCGTAGTGGGCAAAGCAATTAAATAGGACGGCATTCCTCCAAACATCGAGTTGGTCCACAGGGCCAGATCATTACTCTTTTTGTTATAGTCAACAATTTCCTTCGACATCCCGGTATAAGTCTGAGAATCGTGCTGGTTCAGCTGTTTATTCTCCAAGACAGGAGAAAAATAGATGATTGGCAAAAGAATGAAAAGGATAATGGCAGCAAAATGTGGTAAACTTTTCTTCCACGAAAACTTCGTCATAATTGTAACTTTTACAGATAGATTACAAAAATACATTTTTTTTGAAAGTTGGGGCAATCGCGTTTCTGCTAACAAACAATAATTTGCAGTTATTTTCCTATTTTTGCAATAAATCATAATTTTAATCCATTGGGAATTATTGTAAACCAGTCTGTAAAGGGAGCCATCTATACATATATCGGTGTTGTTCTTGGCTTTGTGATACAAGGTGTTTTGTTCCCAAGGATTTACTCCACTGATCAGATTGGTCTGACAAAAATTATTGTGGCCTATGCAGCGCTTGTGACACAATTTGCAACCTTAGGATTTAATGGCATCACAATCAGACTTTTTCCGTTTTTTAAAGATTCCAAAAGCCACCACCATGGTTATCTTACATTGGCGCTATTAACCGGACTTTTAGGTTTTGTATTATCTCTCGGATTATATCTCATCTTTAAAAGCTGGTTTATTGAATACACCAGCGAGAACTCTTCCCTACTCATCGAATATCTTAATTACCTGATCATTCTGATCTTTTTTCAGATCTTTTTTACGCTTTTCGATGGTTACTACACTGCGCTTTTAAACAGCATCCTTGGGACTTTTCTCCGCGAAGTATTTCAAAGAGTTCTGATTATTATTGGAATAGGACTATTTTACTTTGATTTGATTGATTTTCATCAGTTTATCATCGTTTACATCGCGTCAATGGCCTTGCCAACCTTATTTATTCTTTTAACATTGGTCAAAGAAGGGCAGTTTTCGCTTAAAACAGATTTTGCTTTTTTGCAAAAACCGCTGTTAGCTTCAATGGGTCTGATGGCAATATTTAGTATTCTCAATGGTTTTACTATTAACATCATTACTCAAGTTGATCTGTTAATGATCACTGGGATGATTGGTTTGAAGGCCACCGGCATCTATGGTTCCTGCATGATTTTCGCCATGATGGTAAGTTTACCATCACGATCTATACTCAGGATTGCCAACATTGTTTCTGCAGGTGCCTGGAAGATCAATGATATGAAAGCAATTCGGAATATCTACGAAAAAAGTTGCATGACCTTGTTTATTATTGGATTGCTGATGTTTCTCGGACTTTGGGTCAACATCAATAATATATTTGAAATTTTGGGACCCAATTTTGTGTCGGGTAAGTGGGTGATCTTTTTTCTAGGGCTGGGAAGTCTTATTGACATGACAACGGGTGCAAACAGTTCAATTCTTGGATCTTCTCCCCAATATAGAGTACAATCGCTATTTTTGATTGTTCTTGTTATATTGCTGATATTGGCTAATTTATTACTAATTCCTATTTACGGAATTACTGGTGCCGCAATTGGTGGTGCAATCTCACTATCTGTTCTCAACCTGCTTCGCTTTCTATATTTATGGTACAAATTTAATCTGCAACCCTTTAATTTGAAATTTATACTTGTTGCTGCAATTGGAATTTCAGCCTATCTGATTTCTTCCTTGTTACCGGTACTGCCAAATTTTATTGCTGATATTATCGTTCGAAGTTCAATTTTAACTTTTTTATTCTGTCTGCCTGTATACCTGATGAAATTATCACCTGATATCAACGATAAAGCGGATGAGGTTTTAAGGATTTTGAGACTAAAATCAAAATAATTCGGAAATTTGATTCAGGTAGCAACCTCGTTATTCGTAAGAATGGATTACCCTCATGCCTTCCTTAAATAAAAGCACATTGAATCGCCGTCATTTATCTGATTTAATCTTTTTGCTTCTTTTCCGAATAATTTCATTTGTTTTTTAGAGAAAACAGTATCCTTTTCTGAAAACGCGATATCTCTCAGGTATTTTTCGCTTCCTGTAAATTGGAACGCGGTAGATTCATATTCAATGCTGGATAGTTTTAGACCACATTCATTTGCAAGAATATTCATACTCTTTAAGGTATGCAAAACGAAGTGTCGCGGAGCATCCAATTGCACCCAGTGCGTTTGGTATTTCCGCCATGCATATGAATTTGCAACCGGAATTCTTATTATTATAGTGCCCTCAGGTTCAATATGCTTGCGGATTTCCTCCAAAATTTCTTTAGGATTCTGCATATGTTCGAACGAATGATGCAACATGATGAGGTCAAATTGTCCCTCTATTTCAAAAATATCCTTTTTAAAAACCCTGACTCCGTTGTCGTAAAGAATATCTTCACTGTTATATGGATCTATGCCCGTTAAATTCTGGTATCCGCTGCGTTTCATCGAAAGCAACATTCTACCGGTGCCAGACCCTACATCCAATATTTTAGAATTGAAATTCACCACATTAGGTTTTAACCATGTAAATGGATTCTCATAAAATGGGGACAAAAGAAAACCAATAAGATTGAATTTTCCGGAGTAATATTCAGCCAAACCTTTTTTCAACAGATACCTTATTCCCGTTAGTTTTGTGGCAAAAATGGGTTGTTTATACGAGTAGTAACCAGAAGGATAATAACGGTCCATATCTTTGGGTATTTCGCTAATTTGCATGCACATACAATTTGAACACTCGAAATAATCAAACTCATCATTCAATCCCAGCATTCGTTCCTTTGCAATAAAGGACCGGTTATCGGTGTTGTTGCCGCAGATCCTGCAAACATGTTCCCCATTTGTCATATTTTTCCCAGCTTTAGTCTTGTTTCTTCCAATTACATAACCAATAACTCGTTTATCAAGTTTATCAGTTTCTTGTGCTATATTGTTTTGATACTTTTTAAAAGTCTCTCGAAGCATACTTCCCTACTGTACAATTCAATGGCGTCCTTTCTTCCATTTGAACCTAATCTGATTCGAAGCTCCCGATCGCAAATCAAATTCTCTAATGTAAGATACCATTCTTCCGCTGTTGAGGCGAGAAATCCGTTTTGACCAACCTTTACAATCGATTGATTGATACCAACCGGGCTCGCGACACAAGGAATTCCAGCAGACATGTATTGCAATAGTTTGTATCCACCTTTCATCCGGGTCCAGTCATTATCGGGCAAAGGCATCAAACCTATATCCATTAGACCGATATTCTCATTTTCATCCTCAAAAACCCACAGTTTCGCGAGGTGATTAATTCCCAATATTTTGTAATCAGGTCTGGCACCAACAGTCAAAAACCGGAAAGTATATTTTTCAGCCAGTCTTTGCAATGGCTTTTCAATCAACTCCAAAAAACCCGATGTCCAGGGCGATCCAATCCAGCCAATTGTAATGATCTGATCTTGATTTTTCTCAGATGGTCTGATCCTGTCAGTTTCAACTGGTGAAGGGATGATCTCAGGTTTTTGACCGCAGCTGAGACAAAACTCCTTGAGGTATTCGGTGCTTACGATCACTTTGCTGGCATACCGGACCATATTGGCAGTTTTCTCCCTATTCTCAGGCCGTTTTTGATTGATGTAGATCGCATCGTCAAAATCGTAAACAATTGGTATTGAACTCTTCTTTAAACGTTTTAAAAGATACTCGTTTATGAAAATCCGTTGTATAAATACCAGGTCCCACTTTCCAAGGACAATGGAGAGAAACATTTTTAAGGAATACCATCTTTTCAGAATCGGAAAAACTGTGTATTTGCTGACAAGATTTGAAGGTCTTTGTGGAACCCTTGGAATATGAGTGACATTGTAACCCTGTGATTCGAAAAAAGGGATGTACTGCAAAGCCCTGATTCTGGCACTCGCGTTATCGCTGTTGCCATCGGTCAGCATTAACATCCCTTTCTTCTTTTGCATGGTCCTTATTTATTTGACTGATATTCAAATACTATTTTGTTGTAATATCCACTGTATTCGACGTTAATCCGTCAGCGCTGGCGATCAATTTAACGATTCCAGGTTTATCGTTTGATTGAACAACTACGAGACATTTTCCGTGGAAAGCTTTTCGCTGCGGAGCTTTAAATGATTCGTGGCTTACCGGATCTCCGTTGTCAACGCCAACAATCGTTCCGGATCCTTCTAACTGAAACTTGACAAGATTATCTGCATTTGGAACAATTACGCCATTTGCATCAACAACATCAACCGTCAGGTAGGAAAGATCATTCCCATCTGCTTTGATCGCAGACCGGTCGGCAGTAACAACCAAACGGGCAGGAGCGCCGGCAGTTTTCACCTCTTTCACCAGAACTTCTTTGCCAGCAGTACGTGAAATGGCTTTCAACGTTCCGGGTGTAAAAGGAATTCTCCACATCAGGTGCAAATCGTCACCTTGTTTTTTCTTAATACCCAATGATTTATCATTCAAAAACAACTCAACTTCATCCGCATTGCTGTAAGCCCAAATGTCGACCGTCTGACCTTCCTTCCAATTCCAGTGCGGGAAAATATGGAGTACATCCTTTTTCGTCCATTCACTTTGGTACATGTAATATACATCTTTCGGGAAACCAGCCAGATCGATAATTCCGAAGTAAGAACTTCGGGATGGCCAACCATAAGGAGTTGGTTCTCCTAAATAGTCGAAACCTGTCCAGATAAACTGCCCCGATAAAAAATCATATTTTTTAATCACTTTCCATGTTTCTTCATGAGTCGATCCCCAGGGAGTCGAAACGTTGTCGTACGATGAGCAGGTATTATCAGCATTCGGTTTCGGTCCTTTCCAATCTTTGCGAACCGGCCAGCGACGGATTTCATCAGAAGGCATATCGTAAACACCGCGGGTCATCAAAGCGGAAACAGTTTCGGTTCCAATGAATTTCTTACCTGGAAATGTTTGAGTAAAAGCTTCAAAATCTTTCTGATGATAATTGTATCCAATCAGATCCAGTGCTTCGGACCGGATTATAAAGTTGGATGGTTTAGGGTCGTTGCAGGCAGAGGTAATCGGGCGGGTTGTATCCAGTTCTCGAACGTAACCTGCCAATTCTTTGGCGATCGCAGTTCCTGTGCTGTCCCATTGTTCCAATATTTCATTTCCAATGCTCCAGATTATCACGCTGGGATGATTGCGGTCGCGCAGAATCAAATCCTGAAGATCCTTCTTGTGCATCTCATCCCAGACAGTACTGTAGTCAAACTTATTTTTCGGTTTTTTCCACATGTCATAAGCCTCGTCCATAATAATAAAACCCATCTGATCAGCAAGGTCAAGCAATTCGGGAGCAGGAGGATTATGGGAAGTGCGTATTGCGTTGCAACCCATTCCTTTCAGAATTTCCATCTGGCGTTCGAGTGCCCGTGTATTGATTGCCGATCCCAGACAACCTAAATCCTGGTGGTTGCAGACACCGTTTATTTTGACACTTTTCCCATTCAGAAAGAATCCTTTTTCAGCATTAAACTCAAAACTACGGATGCCAAATGGAGTGGTATAATTATCAATCAATTCGCCATCAACAAAAACAGTTGAAACGGCAGAATACATTTTCGGTGCATCCAAACTCCACAATACCGGATTTTTAACATCAAAATCAAATTTTGCACTTAAAACAGAATCTTTCACACCATTGGTTTCCATTTTCCCTGCCACAACTTCTCTTCCGGACGGGTCAAGAATAATCGTTTTCAACACCAGTTTTTGATTAGCAACCAGCTTGTTTTTAATCTGATGAACTATCTTTATTTTTGCGTTTGAAGTACTAATTTCAGGCGTCGTAATAAATGTACCCCAATGTGCTATATAGGTTTTACCTGTTGTTACAAGCCATACGTTTCGATAAATTCCTGATCCGGAATACCAGCGTGAATTAGGCTGCATGGAGTTATCTACTTTAACGGCTAGCACGTTTTCCTTTTCTCCTGCAACCAAATAGGATGTCAGTTCGTACCTGAAAGAGCTGTAACCATAGAACCGCTTTCCGAGCGCATGACCATTGATCCAGACTTCACTATTCTGATAAACCCCATCAAAATCGATGAAAACAGTGCCTTTTAAATCTTCTGCTGAAACCTTGAACGACTTCCTGTACCAACCAATACCTCCGGGCAATGCACCACCACCGGGAGTTGCCGGATTTTTCTCGCTGAACTCGCCCTCAATGCTCCAGTCGTGCGGAACATTTAATTTTCGCCATGACGCATCAGCAAAGCCAACAGCCTCTGCTCCGGGAACATCGCCCAACTGAAATTTCCAGTCTTTACCAAAATTGACTATTGAACGACCTTTTTCTTGTTTCGAAACACATTGATTTAAAACAAGTAATAGGAACAACCCTAGCGAAACATTTCTGATTAGTATTTTCATTTTTTCAAAATTAGTTGGTATGCTGATTCGATTAATTTTTCGAATTAAACTTAAACAATATTTTAATACTTCATGATTTTACCATTAATTGTTGGAATCGCTCTATCCGCAGTGCCGGATTGTAGAGCATTTGAATCCGCTCTCTGGCCTGATTACGTAACTGAATATTATCGTGATTCAAACGAATAAAATCAACCAATATTTCTGGCTTCCAATCGTCAATTGTCAATCCGGTATCTCCGATTGTGATCTGAATATCACCCACATTCGTCCCGACTGGAATACATCCGCATAACATCGCTTCGCAAAGTGCGTTAGGAAGTCCTTCTGAACGTGACAATTGGGCATAAAAAGAGGCATTCTCGTAATATTGGGTCAGTTGATCGAATTGTTGAGGTGGAATCAAAGTCAGATTAACTGGTAATGGTTCAAAATAGGACTTAACACCATCAGTTGCTCCGATAATTACAAATTCAAATTCCGGCAAACAGGTTGCTAATTCACGAAATCTGTCAAGTCCTTTTACCATCAAACGCTGGAGATTATCGGTACCGGAAACTGTGATGATTCGTTTTGACCTTTCATATTCTGAAAAGTTAAATTTCTCCACATCAACACTTGTTGCAATGGTTTCAGCTTTTGCTTTCGGATTGATGACCAGCAATTTTTTTCGCAAAGCGTCAGCTACCGGGAAGCAAATGTCGACAAATTTAAAGGTGTTCCGTGTAAAGAACGCCCTGATTGGATTGCTGAATGACCCGTATTTATATTCCGACAGCGTCGAAACATCATATCCACCAATCACTACAAACGACTTCTTCCGGAATGTTTTAGCGAACAGAACAGGCAGCATTGAATGGTAATCGCCAAACCAGACAAACACCGAATCAAACTTAAATCCATTGAATATCAGAAATATCAATTCCTTAAGCAATTCAATCCCTGTTTTGAAAATTCCTTTCCCCGGTTTAAACTGATATTTTGTAACGTTTGCGAACGTTGACAGGATCTCGAAATCAGCTTTTACGAAAGAAGAGTAATTCACGTAAACAAAGAGAACCGATTGCTTTTGCATATTGCAGAATATTAATCGATTCGGGAGAATGGATGCGTCGAAAGCGGTTTTGCAGCAAACGGATGAAAATCTCCTTTTAAGCCAACTGGTGCCTGATTCCTTATATCATAAACAATCTCAATCGATTTGCGAGCCTCGCCAATTTCGAATCCATTCCCGTTGAGAATTTCTTCATAACTTCTTGTATGAAGATCGGTAAACCCTTCGCTGAATTCAATCTCTTCCCCTTCAACGGTGATAGACCGGAAGGTTGTTTTCCCGCTCTCTTTCACCTCCTTGGGTAATGTATCACTGTTGATGCTCAGGAACCAGCGAACTCTTGCTTTTTCGAGCAGAAGAATTCCTGAAGCCCTGTCGTGTGCATGTAGATTTACAATATTCTCTTTAACATCGCCGAAAATCCAGGTCAGCATATCAAAAAAATGGATCCCGATGTTCGTGGCAATTCCTCCCGATTTGGAGATATCACCTTTCCATGAAGTGTAATACCAGTTTCCGCGTGAAGTGATATAAGTGAGATCGATATCGTAGACTTTATCTGCCGGCCCGGCTTTTATTTTCTCTTTTAAAGCAATAATAACCGGATGAAGACGAAGTTGTAAAATGGTGTAGATTTTTTTACCGGTATCAGTTGCAACATGTTCCAAAGCAGCTATATTCCAGGGATTTAATACTAATGGCTTTTCACAGATCGCATGAGCGCCACGCCTTAATGCCACACGAATGTGCGCATCATGGAGATAATTGGGTGAGGTAATGCTCATATAATCAATGGTCACCCCTTTATCATATTTGAGCTTTTCGAGGTAGCGATCAAATCGCTCGAATTCAACAAAAAACTTTGTGTCAGGCGAATAGCTGTCGATAATTCCTACCCCATCATATGGGTCGTATGCTGCAACCAGCTTATTTCCGGTGTCCCTGATGGCTCTCATATGGCGCGGAGCAATATATCCGGCAGCTCCAATCAATGCAAAGTTCTTCATATCAAATATTTACTTTCCCAAATAGGGTTCAACTAATTTCATTTTATTTTCCGGAACGAAGAACATATCTCCTTCAATCTCTTCAAGATGATTCCCGACCGGGAAAAGCAATTCATCTTTTAGATAGAACGCCGAATAAGAAAGCTGTTCGAGAAAATCATTGATTGATTTACGGTTAACAGGCTCAATTTCAATCTGTATTATAGGCTGAAATGGCTTTAAAAGGAATTCGAGTTGCGGTATAATATGAATCTCGTAACCCTCAACATCACATTTGATGTAATCGCACCGATCAAGTTTCCCGAAAAGGGTTGCCGGGGTAAACATCTTTTCAGTAAACGTAAATTCAAATGGCTCTTTTTCATTCGCATCCAGTACTCTTGTCAAACCATGGCGAAGGTATTTATTGCTTTTTGGAATCCCCATGTCGATCGACTTATTATCATCAGTCCCCAATGCGAAAGGGATAATAGTCGTGTTCTTGAATTCTGAAGTATTGATTTTCAGTATTTTTCGAAACAGTGTCACAGGTTCAACGCTAAATACATTTCCAGTAGGTCCTACCAATTTCGCAAATAACCGGGAATAATAACCCAGATTGGCTCCAATATCGATCACATGGTCTCCTTTTCGAATCAGATTCTTTACAAAATAATGGCAATCAAAGGTTTTATTTTTTTTCAGCAATCCAATGTTGTATGAGATGAAGAACAACCGGCTAACCACAATTAGGTAATATTTAACTCCCAGTATTTTATAAAGCGCTTGTTTAATAAACATTCTTTACTTCTTTAATTAAAAGATCTTTTGCACTACGTTATTTGACAATTCATATTTCTGGCCGCTTTCCGGACAAACAGCAAATCCTTCACGATCGAAGATAAGTTTGTGCCCATATTCGCTCACCCACCCATTTTGACGGGCAGGATTACCATATACAAGCGCATAGGCCGGAATTTCTTTCGTAATCACTGCACCCGCACCTATCATCGCATATTGCCCTATTTCGTTGCCGCATACAACTGTTGCATTAGCTCCGATGGATGCACCTTTGCGAACAACTGTTTTCCGGTACTCATCTTTGCGTATAATGGCACTCCGTGGATTAATTACATTCGTGAAAACCATCGAAGGGCCAAGAAATACATCATCTTCGCAGATAACTCCTGTATAAATGGATACGTTATTCTGAACTTTAACATTATCACCAAGAACCACTTGTGGTGAAACTACTACATTTTGACCGATATTGCATCTCTTGCCGATCTTGCATCCCGTCATGATGTGACTAAAATGCCAGATTTTTGTCCCTTCACCAATTTCGCAGTTTTCATCGATCACAGCAGATGGATGTGCAGCATATTGTATCATAATGAATTAATTGACTGAATTAACGAGCTAATTACATATTCCTGCTCATGTGAAGTTATTTCGGTATGAACCGGTAAAGCAAGAACTTCATTGCAAAGTTTTTCTGCAACGGGGAAATCACCAGCATTATATCCCAGATAAGCATATGCTTTTTGAAGATGGATCGGAGATGGATAATAAATCATTGACGGAACTTCAGCCGTTTTAAGTAATTCTTTGATTTGATCACGCTTTTCTATCCGTATAACGTATTGATTATAGGTGTGTTTCGCCCAACCATTTTCAGAAGGCCTTATAACCGCTGATAGGTTTTCCAGAAGTTGATTGTAACGATGTCCTGCTTCAATGCGGCTTTGAAGATAACTATTTAAATTCCGGAGTTTTACACTTAGGATTGCTGCCTGGATGGTATCGAGCCGCGAATTGCAACCAATCCGGTCATACGAATATTTTTGTCCTTGCCCGTGGCGTGCGATCATTGTGGCCTTCTGCGCAAGATCCTGATCATTTGTAGATAACGCACCACCATCACCAAAGCATCCGAGATTTTTAGTGGGGAAAAAAGAGTAGGTGTTGATATCACCCATCGTTCCCGTTAACTTTACATCTCCGTTTGTAAACTGATAATTAGACCCCAGCGATTGTGCATTATCTTCGATTACTTTCAGACCATACTGACGCCCAATTTCCAGAATTAATTCCATATTAGCCGATTGTCCAAACAAGTGAACCACGACAATTGCCTTTGTGGCAGAGGTTATTTGTGCTTTTATCAGATTTTCATTGATGTTGAAGGAATCTTCCCAAACATCTACAAATACAGGTTTAATACCAAGTAATGCGGCAGCTTCGGCTGATGCGACGTAGTTAAAAGCTGGCATTATTACTTCGTCTCCCGGTTTGAGATCAAGCGCCTGGTAGGCAATCTGAAGTGCATCAGTTCCATTGGCGCATGGAAGCACATATTTAGCTCTCAAATAACCAGCCAATTCACCGGCAAAAGCTTCAACTTGCTTTCCGTTGATAAAGGCAGAAGAAGTGATCACATTCTGAATCGCCTGATCGACGTCATCTTTGATTTTCAGATATTGACCGTGAAGGTCAACCATTTTTATTGAATTCACCATATGCTCGTTTAAATCGCGATTACAAAATTGCTAATAATTTTGCGATTGTTTCGGATGAATGGATGTATGATGCCAAATTATGTGAAAAATTGGGGGATTCGACCGATATCAATTCTCAATCATCTTATCCAAAACCCCGGCCAGTTTGGCAGTGAGATTTCTCCTGGCGTATTTTTCGATCCCTATCGGGCTGTTATTTAAATCGTTATTGAGGTATTTCTCATACAACATCAAAATAACCTTTTTGATCCCTTCCCAATCGTCGTATTCTGAAATAAAACCAGCCGCCGATTCTTTAAGTATTTGTGCCAGATCACCGTCAGTTGGGCCGATGGCAAATATTGGCCGGCCGGATGCCAGGTATTCAAAGAACTTCCCGGTTAATATTCCTTTTGCATTCGGGCTGTCCTTATTAATTGCCAAAAGCAGAATGGCCGATTGTTTCATTAGCAAAGCTGCTTTATCGTGGGTAACGTATTCAATCCGGGTAAATTGGACAGCAAGATTAAATGCTGAAATATCATCAGTTATAGAGTTGTCTACTTTGCCGATCAGCTTAATTTCGAGATTTTCCCTGAAATGGGGAAGTTCATCCGACAATTCGGAGAGCACTTTCCATAAACCCTTCAGATTAAGGCTGGGCGGAAGCGTTCCGATGTGAGAAATGGAGAATTTTGTATCCCGAACAACGTTTTGAACGTCCATATCAGCTGAATCATATCCGTTCGTGATCAGGTTGACATTATTTGCCTCCATCAGTTCATAGTTCACTTTCATATCGCGGCTCACAACCACCATTGCACTGCAACCTTTAATCGTTTTTAATTCAAGGCTTTTGTGCTTCCTATCGGCATAGGCCGAGATTTTCATGTCTTTATAATAGTCGATATCGGTCCAGGGATCGCGGAAATCGGCCAGCCACGGAATATTTAACCGTTCTTTCAGCGCAAGTGCAATCAGGTGCATCGAATGTGGGGGCCCTGTTGAAACCAGGACGTCCACTTTATGCTCTGAAAGGTATTTATTTAAAAACCGGACAGAAGGGTTTATCCAGAATTTGCGTGCATCAGGTATAAATAGGTTTCCCCTGATCCAAACCGATAATTTCTCAACAATTCCGGGAGATCTTTTATGGTTCAGAAACCCGCTGTTGATTTTGGCACTGCTCTTTTTACCCGTAACTTTCTTGTAAAACTCATAGGGCTCCCAAATTGGAGTTCTGATCACTTCAATTCCGGCAGGAATATCATTGAGCAAAGTATCATCAATTACCGGGTATTCTGCATTCAAAGGGGTGTAGATTACAGGTTCCCACCCAAACTCACGAAGATACTTCACGAACTTAAGCCAACGCTGCACGCCTGCGCCTCCGCTTGACGGCCAATAATAGGTAATTATCAGTACTTTATGCATTAATTAGGATTGATTTCAGAAATTCAAATATGATCAATGATGCATTCCACTTTTAAAAATATTCTTTACAGGAATTGTCGCCACGAAATCTTTCAGATAAAAAGGTTCATAATAAGCCACATCCACAAATTTCTTCAACTCAAAATCGCGTTCTGCAAGCGCAATCATATTTTCAGCTGAAGTGATTATTCCATCGATAAAGAACGCATTCGGATGATTGATTGTCTCGCGGCATTTAGCCGCTCCGTTACCAAAAAATAACACTGAATTGTCTTCAAGAAAAGGAAGATACGATTGATGATCGATTATATCCGCCTGTATTCCACGGATTTGTTTCCCGGTTTTATCGTAAAATGCGGTATAAACTTCCATTCTTCGGGCATCGATCATTGGGCAAAAAAGTACATTGTCAGTTTTAGGAAGCTGATAACGATCAGGTTGATGCATTACATGATGTGCCATTGCCTCCAAAGAAGTGATGGCAATCAGCGGCAGGTGAGAAGCGTAACAGATCCCTTTTACAACCGAAACACCAATCCTTAGACCGGTATAAGATCCAGGTCCTCCCGATACTGCCACAGCATCAAGCTGTTCCATCGCAAGTTTCGATTCTTTCAGCAGTTCATCGATAAAAACAGTAACAAGCATGGCATGATTCTGACCTGTAAGGTTTTCACGCGAATGAATCACAACACCATCGCGGGCAAGTGCCACAGAACACACTTCGGTTGAGGTTTCGATATTTAAAATAAGTGCCATTACTTTTTTTGCAAAGATGGGAAATATTCAAAAGAGTTAAAACGATACGACCCGCTAAACAATCTAAATCGCTAACTGTTGATAAAATAAACCTGAATTATGCATAAAATATTTATCAATTACAAAATGAATTACAAATTCTCTATTTTTGGCCGATCAAAATAAAACAGTAAACCATTAATCATTTTTAATGATTGTTTGTTAATCTATACAAATCGGGTCACATAAAGTGTTTTCAATGAATAAGCCGGGATATTTATGTCACTGGGATAATAAGTTTGAACGATCAGGATATGCTAAAAACAGTAATAATAGACGACGACTATGTTTCGAGAATGGTCTTGCGGGAAATGCTTGAAAAAATTCTCGACAACATCGAGATTCTCGGAGAAGCCACCACAGTTGCAGAAGGAGTTAAATTAATAGAAGATACTGATCCTGAGTTAGTATTGCTCGACATCAGCATGCCTGATGGTACAGGTTTCGACCTGTTGGATAAATTGAAAACGATCAATTTCAAACTCATATTCATAACTGCCTACAGCGAATACGCCGTAAAAGCATTTAAATATTCAGCTTTTGACTATATCGTAAAGCCGTTAAATGTAGATGAACTGACGAAGGCAATTATGCGGATTCCCCTTATCAAAAAAGTCGATAGTAAGGTAAGGGTTAAGACGCTTAAAGAAAATCTGCAGGCACCCGACGATGGAGCTGTAAAAACAGTGGCATTGCCCGAAATCAATGGATTTGCAATCGTAAATGTAGAAGAAATTGTTCGTTGTGAAGGTAAAAGAAATTATACGCGCATAATTTTAAAATCGTCTCCCGAAAAAGTAGTAAGTCGTACATTGCTGGAATTCGAACACTTGCTGGCTCCATTGGGATTTGTAAGAATTCACCGAAGTCATTTGGTAAATATCATGAATGTGGTCCGGTATCTTAAATCCGATGGAGGAATGGTAGAACTCAAAACAGGAGAATTGCTCAAAGTATCGCCAAAACACAAGGAAAATTTGTTGAACAAGCTGTTATTTAATAAATTATAGCTTCAAAAATTTCCGATAATTCCGGAATGTCATTCATCACATCTCTATAAAAAACAACCCTGGTTTTGCGACCAGGGTTATTTTTTGAAGTACAATGAGGATGGAGGTTAAATCCACCTTAATATTCTAAAATCCTGACGATTAGGAAGCTCGCTGTTTTTAGGGAAAATCCTGACACCGTAATTATATGAACCCGGTTTTGTCAAAGTAAGGCTAAGTGAATAATGTGTCATTCCGTTTGACACTTTTCCAGGTTTGAACTCGTGCCTTTCAACATATTCAGGATGCTCTGTACCCGTTGCAATAATCACCTCAACACCAATTTCATGCGCTGATAAACCCTTTAAATCGAGAACGATTTGAGACGGGTAATTCTGACCCATTTTGTAGGTATTGGTGATTCCGTCTGAAAGTTGAATGTTCACAACTTCAATTTGATCCCACACGGCAAGTATCTGTTCCTTCCATGCTGCAATCTCTTTGGCCTTCGAAAAGTTGTCAGCTTTTAATTTTGTAAGTCTCGTTGAAAGAGGAATATAGTAACGATTGAAATAATCCTTCATCATACGACGTGTCGTGAAGTGAGGAACTACATCAGCAAAAGTATTTTTAATAAAATCAACCCAACGGCTTGGAATGTTTTTCTCATTTCTGTAATAATAGGCCGGAATAATCTCATTTTCAAAGATGCTGTAAATAGCTTCGGCATCGAGTTCGTCCTGTAACTCTTCGTTATCGAAAGTTTTTTCAAGCGGAAGCGACCAGCCTGCATCTTTTTTATATCCTTCAACCCACCATCCGTCAAGAACCGAGAAGTGAAGTGTACCGTTCATGACCCCTTTTTCACCCGATGTACCGGATGCTTCTAGCGGGCGTGTTGGTGTATTCATCCAGACATCACACCCCTGAACAAGCATTTTGGCAAGATTCATATCGTAATTCTGAATGAAAAGAATACGTCCTACAAACTCGGGGCGTTTGGATATGTCGAAGATGAATTTGATCAGGTCCTGACCTGCTTTATCAGCCGGATGCGCTTTTCCTGCAAACAAAAATTGTACAGGACGTTCCGGATTATTAACGATACGCGCTAACCGGTCGAGATTGCGGAAAAGAAGATGCGCCCTTTTATAAGTGGCAAACCTGCGTGCAAATCCGATTGTCAGTGCCTTTGGATTCAGTTTTGATATTGCTTCCGCGATGTATTTCGGATTTTCGTTACGCTGAACATGTGTATCAGAAAAGCGTTGTTTGATATAATTGATCAAACTTTCGCGAAGCTTTGACTTTGTTTCCCAGATAATGCTGTCCTGAACTTTATAGATATTCCTCCATGCGCGGGTCTCTTCTTCCTCATCGTAGTCGTGAATATCTTCAGCCAGCTTTTCGGGCTTTAAGAATTTCTCGTGAATTGATTTCCATTCAGGTGCAGCCCATGTAGGGTAATGTACACCATTTGTCACATATCCAATATTCTCAAGTTCCTCAGGTAAAAATCCATTGTATAATTCTGAAAGCAGCTCTTTGCTGATCTTACCGTGTAACATGCTTACGCCGTTGATCTGTTGCGAAAGATTTGAAGCCAAAAAGCTCATATTATAATGATCATCCTGGGCATAAGCTTTTCCAAGAAAGAGAAAATCATCGATCGAAAGCTTCAACTTTGCTGCCATATTGCCCATGTACAGTTTGAAAAGATCAACATGAAATGAATCATGTCCTGCAGGAACCGGTGTATGTGTTGTAAAGAGCGTCGATACCCTGATCATTTCCTGAGCCTCGGGGAATGACAATCCAGAAGTCTCCATCAGGTTTTTGATCCTTTCGAGACCGATAAAAGCGGCATGTCCTTCATTACAATGGTAAATATCAGCTTTGATTCCGATTTTTTCCAATAACTTTATTCCACCCAAACCAAGCACCATCTCCTGTTTCAAACGATTTTCATTGTCACCGCCATACAAGTGATGCGTAATGAAACGATCGGGATCCTGGTTCGCTTCATAATCTGTATCAAGAAGGTATAAGGTAATGTTGCCTATTTTAACAGACCATGCGTGGGCATAAACTTTCCGGCCGGGCATATCGATATCAATGTTTACCCAGCCATTCTCATCCATTACCGGCTGAATCGGAATTTTGGAAAAATGTTCGGCGTCATATTGAGCAATCTGCTCCCCTTGTGCCGAAATAATCTGCTTGAAATAGCCAAACCTGTAAAGAAGACCGACACCCGTCATATCAACTTTTGAATCACTCGCCTCTTTCAGAAAGTCGCCTGCCAAAACACCAAGACCACCAGAGTAAATTTTAAGACTTGAATGAAGACCAAACTCCATACTGAAGTACGCAATTTTAGGTCCCAGCAATTTCTTCCGTTCTTTCAGGTACTTATCCAGCAGCAATTCGGTGGTGTTCATCCTTAATATAAACGACTGATCAGATTTCAGTTCGTCAAAACGTTCAAGACTTGTCTCTTCAAGTAAAACAATGGGATTATGCCCACATTCTTCCCAGATAACGGGATCAATCTCGCAAAACAAGGCCCGTGCCTCGTCACTCCATACCCACCAAAGATTTCTGGACAAGTCTCTGAGTGGTTTAAGCTCTTCAGGTACGTTCGATTCGACGATTATCTTTTTCCACGTTGGTCCGGTATTTCCCGATTGCCTTATTTTATATCCTTGTGTATCCATTTGTCAAATTTCATATATAAGATAATGTAAATTACACATTATCACAGCAATAATTTTGTCGCAAAGTTAATTTATTTTAAGTCACTACTGAATGATTTGCTAATTGTTAACGATTTATTGATCTAATCAGCGATGGTAAACAGAAATATTTTGATACTAATGTTCTGAAAGACTTCTACATTAGCAATCTGATTATTTTGATGCAAATAAATACCAATTAATAGCTCTCTTTAACGCCTGCGGCAATCATTTAGTTTCATTACAATCGTTAAAATGCAGCAATTAGACAGAAATCAAAGCATCAACGCAGTTACCGCTAATAAGAAATCTCCCTTCCCGTGACGGGATAGGGAGATTTTATTAATTGATTAATATTGAAATTTTTAAAGAAATATCATTGCTGATCCGATCTTTACTTTGTGGCTTCGATGATTCCTCTGAAATAGCCAATTGATTCAGCAATTCCCATGAAAGGATCTGTCATATCTTTTTCGTGTTCAAGACTGCAAACGCCGGTATATCCAACTTTACGAAGCATTCTCACCAATGCAGGGAAATTAATAACACCACGGCCTACTTCCAGCGAATATCCCAGTTTCGTCTTTCCGGTGACATCTTTAATATGCATATCGAATACGCGTGACTGATATTTTTCGAGATCGGCGACTGCATCTTTACCATTGCGTGTGTCATGACCAATATCCAGGCACATTCCAATCCGTGGATCAAGGTCTTTCACATGATTCCATACATCTTCCGCATCGGGATAGGTTGCAATATCAGGTCCATGAAGGTGAATCGCAAAATTAAAGCCGTATTCCTTTACTTTTTTGTCGACATAAGGAAGCAAATCGTAATTCGGAACACCAATGATCAGTTTTACACCGACTCTTTTCGCATAAGCAAAAGCATTATCGATGTCTTTTTCAGATTTCATGTAAATTGGACCAACTGCATAACCAATAACATCGTTCGCTTTCAGTTTTGCCTGGAATTCAGCGATCTGTGCGTCGGTACTTGCCATCGGAAGATGAAAGTCCTTGATACAAAGATAATGCACATCGGTACGTTTCAAAGTCGCAAGTGCCTTATCGAGGTCGAACTTCAGAAATGTATAGCCTGCCATCCCGATTTTAAACTTCTCGCCCGTTTCAGGAGGCATCCGCTGTCCGGGTCGCTCAGCCTGAGCAGTCGCTACATGTGAAGTAACAACCAATAATCCAACAACTAATAAAATGATTACTCTTTTCATTTGCTTATAATTTGTTATTCCGGATGATCCACTTACCGATTAACCGGAATTTGTTTAGTCAGTATCGTATTCCCGGGATGTTTGAATTAAGAAAGGTCAAAAATAGTAAAATGGCAATATTTTGAATGATTAAACAACACTATTTTTATTCAAATCGTGTGCATACACGAAAAATGTAACGTGAAAGAATACAGAAGGAACCGCTTTTAAAAAAATCAACGATTGTACCGGCTTCAATTGTCATTTGAATGAGCCTGTGGTTAAAGAGTTTTCATTCAAACTGACTTCGAATCTCCTGTTTAAACCGTCGTCAATACAAAAGTTTGTGGTATTTTCGTCCTGATTTCAAAAAACCAATTTCTACAACAATGCGCCTCAACAAAATTCATCATATTGCCATTATCTGCTCCGATTATCAGCGGTCGAAAGACTTTTACACAAAAACATTAGGATTGACCATCAAATCGGAAGTCTTCAGGGCGGAACGAAACTCCTGGAAAGTCGATCTTGGCTTAAACGGGGATTATGTGATCGAGTTTTTCACGTATCAGAATCCGCCCGAACGCCCCTCAAATCCCGAAGCATGCGGATTACGCCACCTTGCCTTCGAAGCCGATCGTGTCGAAGACATTCACAACGAGTTAACCACTCAGCAAATTGTTTGTGAAGCGATCCGCACTGATGAATTTACCCAAAAAAAGTTCTTTTTTACCTTCGATCCCGATAATTTGCCAATCGAATTTTATGAGAAATAAAACCACAATAAAGCTCGGCCTCACGCCTGATGAGATTAAAAGACTTCGGGCGAATAAAATAAAGCAATCCGATATCATAGAATACCTTGTTGATGATTTGTGTGCGTTGCTGAATGTACCAATAACGAGGGCAAGGGAGATTTACGCGTTGGCTGAATTTCAATCGATCCCTTCGATCGGAATAAAATTTGCGCAGGATTTAATTTCATTGGGATATTATTCGCTCGATGAACTCAAAGAGAAAGTTGGGGCAAAGCTGATTGAAGATCTGGAGCTTTCGACAGGAACATGGATCGATCCGTGTGTCGAAGATCAGTGCCGACTGGTGGTGGATTATGCCAACAACCACGATAACAGTAAAAATTGGTGGGATTATACCGATGAACGCAAGAAATACCGGCTCGAAAATGGTTATCCGGCCAACCGCCCTCAGAAAGCATGGTTCGAACTTGAGAAATACCGGGATAAATAATAAAACAGACAAAAAATGGAGAAAAGCACTGGATTTCTCCAAAAATTATGCACATATCTTCTTCTTACAAAATAAAATCCACTTTTTACAAAACTTATTCTTCAATCAACAAAGTATATTCGATATATTACAATACAAGATCTTCATCCAACAACACTAGATTTTCATCCAACAAAATAAAATCCCCTTCCAACAAAATATATTCTTCATCCAATAACATTATAAACAAATTGAGCAAAACAAAATCTTAATTGGCAGTATAGTGAAAGTTCTTTTGTATCTTTGGATAGAATGTGTCATCTATTAGAGAGATGACATTTTTCATCTATATTCCAGTTTTATTCGATAATTTTGCTTCCTTAATAAATTGGTCTTTCATTAAATACACAATATCCCCAAAAAGCAAAGGCAAAGCATAAACCACCTAATAACAGGACCTATGAACCTCAGATTATCGCTCATCCTGCTCCTTTTTCTTGCATTTTTCACCTCATGCAAAAAAGAGAAGCCGCTTATCATCGAAGATCCCGGCTTTCCTTTATTGGATAAGGTAATATACGGCTCCGAATTGTCAAACATTTATACCTGGAATGCATCCTACCTGATCAGTGAGGAGAAAAGTAAATACTTTTATACCAGGCATAATTACAACAGTAAGAACCAACTTGTTTCATCTGATTTTTATGTGGATCCCGGGATATATAGCAGTGATTCGCATATTTCTCAGGCAAGTATGAATAGAACGGAATGGGTCAGTCCTGACAATACGGCGAAAGATATGTTTAAAACATATGAGTATAATCAGAATGGTCAGCTGATAAAATATTCAATTAACCGGATAAATACCAATTACAAGTCGTATTCAATCTTCGAATACAATGCAAAAGCTCAGATAAACAAAGAGACCTGGTATTCTGACGGTAAGGCCACAGGAAATACAATCTACACCTATAACGACGCCGGAAATTTAATTCTTAAGACGCGTAATGATATTTTGGCTGACGGAACCATTCTGCTAAGCACGACAACGAACTATGAATTTGATAACAAAAAGAATCCATATCTCCTGTTTAAAATGCAGATTCCGGGCATTTACACAAATCAGAATAATATTATAAAAGAAACATATACGCTTTGGTTTGAAGTTGATTCGTTCGTTGATAAAATTCAGATTACGGAAACGTCCTATGAATACAATGACTACGGATATCCCGTAAAACTGAATGGAACTGTTGAATTTGTTTATCGTTAAGAAACTGAATTAAAAATGGATATTACACTCAGACCCGTTGTTGAGAATGATTACCCTGCGATTGTAGAAATGTTCAGGGAATTTGCCCATTTCGAGCACCTTGATGAGCGTTTAACCAATACGGTTGAACGGATGAAAGCCGAAACCGATTATTTCAATTGTTTTGTAGCAGTGAAAGACGATGAAGAGATCGTTGGTTACGCCACTTATTTCTTCTCCTATTTTACATGGACCGGAAAATCGCTCTACATGGACGATCTATATGTGCGGGAAAGTTATCGCGGTGCAGGAATCGGAAAATTATTAATTAATAAGGTGATCGAATTCGCCAAAACATCCGGATGTCATAAATTAAGGTGGCAGGTATCCGACTGGAATGCAACTGCGATCGGATTTTACAAAGGTTTGGGAGCGGAGATCGACAAACAGGAACGTAATTGCGATTTAGACTTATAGGAATGTCATTCAGCAATAGAGGAATTATATCTAAAATGAAAAAAATCCACCTGACAGATCAATTATTGAATTAAATATGAATTTTACCTGATTGAACATCCTGTCCGGATGCGTTGTTATTATTATGAAATCTACATTTGAAACTCGCATGATAAAATACGTTCAGGTGCATTTTAGATATGATGACTGATTACCTTTAATTAATATAAAAGCTGATGAAGAAAGTATTGCTCCTGTTGGCGGATGGATTCGAAACCCTTGAAGCAAGTGTATTTATAGATGTGATTGGATGGAACCTGGTTGATGGTGATGGCACAACACAATTATTCTCGTGCGGACTTCGTCGTGAAGTCAAAAGTTCGTTCAGTCAGCGGATTGTGGTTGATTATTTAATTGATGAAATCAATACAGAGGAGTATGATGCTCTCGCCATTCCCGGTGGATTCGAAGAGTTCGGTTATTACAAAGATGCTTACAGTGATGAGTTTCTTAAACTGATCAGGATGTTTGATGCGCAAAGTAAAATTATTGCCGCGGTTTGTGTCGGGGCCTTACCAATCGCCCGTAGCGGAGTTTTAACAAACCGAAGGGCAACTACATATAACAAAAGAGGGATCCGGCAGGAAGAGCTTGGCAGCTATGAAGTCAATGTTATCAATGAACCGATCGTAACGGATTGCAATGTGATCACATCCTGGAATCCAGCCACTGCTGCTGAGGTCGCTTTCCTGTTGCTCGAACGTTTGACATCGAAAAATCAAGCCAACTTTATCCGCGAAATCATGGGGTTTAAATTGACGTAAAAAAACTGTGCTTCTATTCCCATCATTCGGAACTATTAAAGAACAATACAACGCTGGAAAGCAATTCCGCGAAGCAGTTAAATCTCAATAACCGTGAGTGAAACTCACGGAAATGGAATAAATCATGCATGCAACCCCGAAGGGGTTTTGATACATCACTATCATTGCCATGGGTTTCACCCACGGTTATTGTGATAAAGTGCTTTCAGCACTTGAGGTAAAATAATCGTATTTCATTTTAATATACAGAAAAGGTTTTAAGCTGATATTAAAGGTTTTTTTAATTCCTTTGTATAAAGCAATGAGACTTTCAGAAGTGAATCAAAAAGTCATTGGATAAGCATTAAAATTTAGCTGAATATCATGATAAAATTTCAGAAAATGCACGGATTGGGGAACGATTTTATCCTTATGGATCAGATCGATCCATCAAAATATGATTTACCAGCGTTGGCAATTAAACTATGCGACCGGCATCAGGGAATTGGAGCCGATGGAATCATTCTGATTCTCCCTTCGGAGATTGCGGATGTGAAAATGCGGATTATAAATTCGGACGGAAGCGAAGCGGACATGTGCGGCAACGGTATTCGTTGTTTTGCCAAATATGTATACGACAACAAGATCAATACTTCCAAATCATTCACGATCGAAACAGGCGCCGGCATCATGATTCCGGAGTTAATCATCGAAGACGGTAAGGTTTTATTTGTAAAAGTAAATATGGGAGCGCCACATTTGGAGCGTTCTGCAATTCCTATGACAGGTGCTGCCGGAAATGTGATCAATGAATCTATCAATATTGAAGACAGAGATTATAAAATCACAAGTATGCTGATGGGTGTTCCGCACACAATTGTTTTTGTAAATCATTTTGATGAGGATACTATTTTAAAAATCGGCAAGCTCATCGAAAAACATCCTTCATTCACTCAAGGTACCAATGTGAACTTTGTGGAGATACTCAATGATCATGAAGTCAATGTAAGAACATGGGAACGCGGAGCAGGAAGAACGCTCGCATGCGGTACAGGAAGTTGTGCATCGGCAGTTGCAGCCTCTTTAAATGGTCTGACAAGTAAAGAAGTCACGGTGCATCTTGCGTTGGGCGATTTGCTGATTGAATGGATTGATGGAATTGTTTACATGACCGGAAGTGCCAATCATGTCTTTGAAGGAATGGTTGAAATTTGAATAATATCGCCTAATTAAAACGTCCAATGACGGAACTCAACCTGATAAAGGCCATCGAAACCATTGTGGTGATTCTGATACTCCTTGCAGCGAACCTCTTCACGCGGAATGTTGTGAAAAATATATTGAAACATTTCGCTTTTGAGTTTCAGCGAAGGAAAATCACAATGAAACTGATCAATATTCTCCTTTTTATACTGGCGGTGGTCGTTATTGCAGCGATCTGGGGCGTCAATCAGTCACAATTAATCCTGTTTATCTCCTCATTTCTTACCGTTTTAGGAATCGCATTTTTTGCACAATGGTCGCTCCTGGCTAATGTTACTGCCGGACTGATACTTTTTCTGAATCATCCGCTTCGTCTTGGTGACAGGATCAAAATAATGGACAAAGATTATAACATTGAAGGTCGCGTTGACGATATCACCTATTTTTTTCTCCATATACGGATGGATAATGGCGAGAAAATAACGATTCCCAATTCAGTGGTGCTTCAGAAAACCATCTCAATCATGCCTAAACCAGAAAATCAGGTGAAGCCTTGAATACAATTGGTTAATAAGCCGATAACAACAAATAAAAAGTATGACAACGAAAGCATTATTAGTCATCGATATGCAGGCAGGAAGTTTTACACCTGCAACTCCGCGTTACGATTCTGAAAGAGTCATTGAAAGAATCAATCAACTGACGGGATTCTTTCGCACGAACGGTGATCAGGTGATTTTTATTCGTCATGACGGCACAAAAGAGGGTGATTATATTCCCGGCACAAGTGATTGGCAGGTCTTAACCGCTTTAAATCAATTTCCCGGAGATCTGTACATCGAAAAGACAATCAATGACTCGTTTTATCAGTCCAATTTGCAGGCGACGCTTCAGAAATTAGGAATAAACGACCTTTATTTCATGGGATGTGCCACCGATTTTTGTTTCGATGCCACCGTTAAATCTGCATTGGGTAAAGATTATAAGGTAACCGTCGTTAAAGATGGTCATACCACAGCCGACCGCCCTTTTGTGAAAGCCAAAACACTGATCGAACATTACAATTGGTTGTGGAGTGAATTGACACCGGCTGCATTTCCATTAAAGGTCGCAACATGCAGTGAAATTATTGCAGAATTGAAGCCTTCGTTTTCGTGTTGAGAAATTCGGGGTATCTTTGAAGCTCAAAATAAACAACAACGAGAATGGTAATATTGGAAGAGAAACACAAAGCATCGTTTTTAATTGGAATTTTGTTCGTGGTTATCGGTTTTTTGGCAAAAGTATTTTACCGCGAATACATCAACAGTCATGGCATTGATGATTTTGGCCTGGCAGGCTCATTACCAAGCTTCTTCTACGTTATTGGATTCTCCCAACTATTGCAGATCAGGCCGATCAAATATCCCTCTTTGGTAATTCTCGTCGTTACGATCGGATCAATCATCTATGAGTTTAAGCAACAATCGTCCAATTTGGCAGGGCTTGATATAAATGATATAGTAGCATCTATCGCTGGTGGCGCCATTTCATTGCTGATCTTATACATTGTTGGAAAGAGGTTTAAAACGAACGATAGGCAAGGCAATATAGATTTGAATTAGCCACCAAAAGAGAACAAATCCAATTAGGAACTTTGATTGTCTTTAATTCTTCTCCGCTAATCGACTTCATAACTCTTTCTTTTGCCACAAGACCAAATGTCACAAATGCCACCCAAAGCATAGGCCTTAATTTATACCACTTTGTGCTGCTTAGGGCCATTGAGATTTAGTGGCATTATTATTTTTGATTGTTCGAATTGGATTTAATCCGTCTCCTGTCATTCTCCTTCCCGCATCGTTTCCGCCTAATTCCCTATCTTTGCAAAAAATAAGGATTTTCAAAATAGATTGTCATGAGCGAAAGAAGAGTAAGGGTTCGTTTTGCCCCAAGTCCAACGGGACCGCTACATATCGGAGGTGTTCGTACCGCATTATTTAATTATTTGTTTGCCAAAAAGCATGGCGGCGACTTCCTGCTTCGGATTGAAGACACCGATCAGGGACGTTATGTACCCGGAGCCGAAGATTATATACAGGAAGCATTGGAATGGTGCGGAATGAAAGTCGATGAAGGTCCAAAACAAGGCGGACCATTTGCACCTTACCGTCAAAGTGAACGCAAAGAGCTGTATCGTCAATATGCAGATCAGTTACTCGCAAGCGGAAATGCCTATTATGCATTCGACAGCCCGGAAGAACTTGATCAGGCACGTTCAACCGCTGAAGAAAAGGGTGAAACCTTTACTTACAATGCGATGTCACGTTGCGGGATGAAAAATTCGCTCTCACTTCCGGAAGATGATTGTAATATACTCCTTGCATCATCGATCCATTATGCGATTCGCTTTAAAATGCCCGATAACCTGGACGTAACCGAGGTGGATTTAATCCGCGGAAGCGTTACTTTCAATACATCGTCGCTCGATGATAAAGTTTTGTTCAAAAGTGACGGAATGCCAACCTATCACCTTGCCAATGTGGTCGACGATCACCTGATGGAGATCTCACATGTGATTCGTGGTGAAGAGTGGCTCCCTTCGATGCCATTGCATGTGCTTTTGTACCGTGCATTTGGATGGGAAGATACGATGCCACGCTTTACACACCTCCCGTTGATTTTAAAACCGGTTGGAAAAGGAAAACTCAGCAAGCGTGATGGCGACAAAATGGGATTCCCCGTATTTCCGCTGCTGTGGAAAGATCCTGAAACGGGTGATACCTCACGAGGATATCGTGAAGACGGCTTTTTCCCTGATGCGTTCATCAATATGCTTGCTCTATTGGGCTGGAATCCCGGCACAGAACAGGAGATCTTTTCAATGGAAGAACTTTGTGAAGCATTTTCACTAGAAAGAGTTGGACATTCGGGTGCGCGCTTCGATCCTGAGAAAACAAAATGGTACAATCATCAATATTTCATCAAAAAATCGGACCAGGAATTGGGCGAATTATTGCTTCCATTCCTCAAAGCGAAAGGAATTACTGCTGAACCTGTAATGGCGACAAGGGTTTGCGGAATGGTAAAAGAAAGATGCAATTTTGTATCCGAAATATGGGATCAGAGTTACTTCCTGTTCCAGGCACCAACTGCTTACGACGAAAAAATAGTGGCAAAACGCTGGAAGGATGATGTTCCCGCAATAATGGGTGAGATCGCTGAATTCTTTGGATTTGTAAAACATTGGAATGCTCCTGAAATTAAAGAACCATTCTCTGAATTAGTAACTTCCAAAGGATGGAACTTTGGCACGGTAATGAATTCATTACGTCTTTGCCTCGTTGGCGGCAGTTTTGGTCCCGACATCTTCGAAATTTGTGACCTGATCGGACAAGAAGAGGCTGTTTCACGGATTAAAAAAGCAATTACAACGATAAAAGGATAGAATGACAATACTACAAGAGGAAGACAAATAACTTTGAATTCTGATTCTCCACTAAAAATCCCCAAAAATTCGAATTTTCCTACGAACTTTTGGGGATTTCATATTGAACCACGCTTTGTAAAAAGCTATGTCCGATTATTTTAGAGCAAGAATTGCCTCATCGTAACGCCGTGAAACTTCTTTCCAGTTCACTACCTTCCAGAAAGCATCGACATATTCAGCGCGTCGATTCTGATATTGAAGATAATAGGCATGTTCCCAGATATCAAGTGTCAGAACCGGAATTCCACGCACCTCGGTGGTACTCATGAGGGGATTTTCCTGATTAGCAGTTGAACTCACAACTAATTTGCCTTTATCATTAACCGATAACCATGCCCAACCGCTGCCGAACTGTTTCTTTCCGGCATTACCGAATCCTTCCTTGAATTTATCGACACTTCCAAAGGATTCATTGATTGCTTTCAGCAGATCACCCTGAGGTTCCTGTCCAGTGCCAGATGCCATTAAGGTCCAAAATAATAAATGGTTGTAAAAACCTCCTCCATTATTCTTTACCGGAACCGGATATTTCTCCATTTCACTAAAAATTTGAAAGAGCGTCTTTGATGCATATTCAGGTCCCGTAGTTGCATCATTCAAATTCTTGGTATATGCTGCATGATGCTTCGAATAGTGTATCTCCATTGTCTTTGCATCGACAACTGGCTCTAAAGCGTTGTAAGCATAAGGCAAAGGCAATTGCTTCGACTGCCCGGTCAGCTTAGATTCATCTAATTTTGAAAATGTTTTATCCCAGGAGGTACCTTCCGACAGGAATGATTTGCCACCAAAAGAGAATTTTGAGGCGACAAGTAATGCAATCCCTGATAAAGAAACTTTTTTAAAGAAATTACGACGTGAGTTTTGCTCATTTTTAAAAGCTGTTTCTAATTCTTTCATATTTAATTTTTTTAGTTTACAAATACTTTCTATAAATGTCCTGATATTTCGGGGCTTATTTAATAATCAAACAAGTAGATGCAAAAAAGGTTTACAAACAGGTACTAATTACCTGTTAAAAGTCCTTAAATTATATTTGACTAAAGGTTTAAAATGAAAAAACTTTCAAAATGGGGAATTAATTATTTCCTGTGGACAATTGTGACTCCCACCCTGGCGGGCATGCAGTAATAAATTTGGGAACTCGACACAAAAGATGAAAAACTAAAAAGAAAGGGGGAGTTGTGCAATTCTCCCCCGATCCCATTTCAATTGAACTGGTTGCAAAAACTATTTTGATATTATGAAGATTAATTGTGATTCATCAGCCATTTTGCAATGCTTGTTGAAATATCAGATCCTTTGATATCCTCAATCCATTCGTACTCTCCAATTGGATTCAAGGCATCAAAATACCAATCACCATCGTCTGTCACTATAAAGTCGAAAACACCGTGCGTTAAATTTAATTCGGTCATTATCTGAATAGCTTTCGCCTTAACCGACTTTGGGGGTTGTACAACCGTATAGTTTGGTAGAGCAGCCTCAATCCCTGAATATACGCAAACTTTATCGGCTTTAATTTTCCCTACAAAATATTCTTTTCCCACGACAGTACATCTTACCTGGTAAGTAGCATGTGCAGCGATGCAACTATTTGCCGGCAAGTTATCTAAAAAAGCAGTTCCAAATTTGTCTCCACATTTTTCATAGCAATCACCCGCTGATTTTGACTGACAATCCTGATCCATCAATTCCAGAATACGCTCTTTTTTATTTTCAAAAAAACTATTGAGGTAATTAATGTCGGTAGAACAGATGTATGAAGGCCATTTTAATCCAACATTCTTGGAAATGGCATATTGCCTGAATTGGTTGTCGTCATAAAAATCCTGGTAGAAATTCAACCATTTAGTTGATTCGAGAGAGGAGAAAAGCTTTTCAAGTGTCTTGTTCCATATCTCTTTCCAAATAAAGTAGTCCTCAACCTCCGGACAACCGTTTTCAATGAATTTTTCAAGGCGTGTGCCTCTGTTCCAAACTGTTTCAATTTCGTTTGTCGAAAAGCAGCAATTGGGTCCTTCTATTTTAAATGAATTATTTTCGAATCTGACTTGCGTAGATTTTAATGAATCAATATCAAGGTTTAGCCTTGAATATTCCGCAGAATTATTCTGAAGAATCGATTCAACTCGATCTGCATGTATATCACTTTTTTCAGATATTATTAAAATCATAACCTTGTTTGTAAAGTAAAAATTCGTCAACTCCCCCTACCGACTTTACTTCGGAATTCAATAATTAATAGGAATGGTATGTCAATTGTTACCCTGTTTTGGACCTTATTTTGTAATAAAAACAAAAATTAATTACAATACGCTTTAATGCACTAATTAATAGCGTATTAAAAATGCAAAAATCTGAATAATAATGGGGTATTTTATTGCAAATTTTCAGTTTATCTATTTTCCATTGTCAAAAAATGCCCTTAAAGGATTAATTAATCGCGTAATCAACCGCATTTCCTTTGTTATAATCTCAGCCGTACCGTCCATTTGCTGAATAAATTTCAGATTCTCACGGTAGGAAGAAGTCATTCCCCCCGAAAGTTCAATTTCCGCCACGTAACCTTTAGCATCCGGAACCAGTGATATTGCATTGATATTTCCTTTTAACATCCCGAATTCCATATATGGAAATCCATTCAATTTCAAATTCACCCGCTGGCCAACCTCAACTTTTCCAAACCCGGATGGCGGGATCACTGCTTTTGCTATGATTGCCGATTCTTTGATGGGGATAATAGTCGCAATCAACTCGCCCGTTTTTACCTCCTGGTTTACGCTCCAGATGGATGTATAAGTCAATTTCCCCTCAACCGGACTCGCAACAAGAAAACGCTCTTCCCATTGGTGAATCGCATTTTCCAGATTCTGCTTCGATTCATCAAGTGCCAGGCGGAATTCCGACAACTCCCTTTCATGTTGCATCTGTAATTCAACCCGTGTGGACTGCATTTGAAGAATTGAAGATTCAGTTTCCCGGAGGATAGCTTCAAAACCAACATAAGCTGATTTTTTTGAAAGGAAAAGCTGTCGCGATTTGTCAAACTCCGCTTCACTTGTAGTTCGTTTTTGAAACAGGGAAGAATCACGGGTAAAGCTTTTTTGAGATAAAACCAGGTCATTTCGTTGAATTTCTCTTTGACGGACCAAAGTCTGGTAATACTCTTCCTGTTTGACAATCTGTTTGTCAATTAATCCGATCTTTTGTGGAAGATAGTTTTGGGTCAGATAATGTTTGAAGTTATTTCGGCTTTTCAAAAATGGACCATAACTTTGTTGCAATTCTCCAAGTGTAAGTTGGTCAGACAAATTATAGGCAAACACCTGTTTATCCCAGTCAGTAATTAAAAAGCAATCGGCCAATTCCTTTTTTAGTTTTAAATAGTCAGCAAAATCTGTTGGGTTGTTGATCAATGCAATATTTCCTTTCTCAGGAATTGTCTGACCATCAGCAGCAAATAACCGGTCGATTTTACCCGTCGATTTACTGATAAGCGAGACGGGAGGATTCTTCTTTGTCAAAATCATGGGTGCCCTTATAATCTCGGGTGATTTAAAAAAATAACTTCCGATAAGTAGTGTAGTAAATACAACGAAAATGACCGTCAAACCCCACCGTATAACCCGGTTTGGAATAAACGACATGATCTCTTCTACCTCTTCACTGTGACCTTCTAAATTAGACTTTTCCGTCATAATGATAATTCTTTTTTTCAATATTCATTTCCAAGCAGGATATTTTACCAAATTAATCGGAAGTTCCAATTAACCCCCCAGTTCGAGTTGATCTTTGACAAGATTAAAATAGATACCTTTTCTTCCAACAAGTTCAGTATGTGTACCTTTTTCGACAATCTCGCCTCCTTCCAACACTACAATCTGATCCGCGTTTTTAACTGTGCTCAATCGGTGTGCCACTACAATAACTGTTCGATCTTTAAAAAACTGATTCAGGTTATCCATGATCACCAATTCATTGCGGGCATCAAGTGCATTGGTTGCCTCATCGAAAAAGATATAATCGGGATTTTTATATACTGACCTTGCGATAAGGATACGCTGCTTCTGACCCGTACTCAGCCCATGTCCGTCACCGCCGATCCGTGTCTCGTATCCCAGGGGAAGTGCTTCGATAAATGATTGTATATTGGCTGTTTCAACCGCCTTTTCAACTTTTACAAAATCGGGTATTTCATCTCCAATCCCGATGTTGCCTGCAATAGTATCCGAGAAAATAAAACCTTCCTGCATTACGACGCCACACCGCTTACGCCACTGTTGCTGACTGTAACTGTAGAGAGATACACCTCCAAGAAATATCTCGCCTAAAACCGGTTTGTAAAAACCAAGGATCAGTTTAACAAGCGTACTTTTACCACTCCCGCTTGTACCAACAATTGCAGTAACCTTATTTGCAGGAATTTCAAGATTAATGTTTTTCAATACTTTCGGCGAATTAGGACCCTCGTACTGAAATGTAACGTTTTTTAAACTGATGTCTCTCCCTGAAGGAATTTCGTGGATTTTGCGCTCCTCAGGTTTTTCCTCATCTTCTTTTTCATTGATTTCACTTAACCTTTCAAGACTGATTTTCGCATCCTGAGCAGATTGAATAAATCCAATAAATAACTGGATGGGCGCATTCAACTGTCCAATAATGTATTGCACCGCCATCATCATCCCGAGCGTCATTTCACCTGTCACAACTGCCCGTGCAGTCATAAAAGAAATGATAATATCTTTGGTCTGATTTATAAATGTAGCACCCACCATCTGGTTCTGATTAAGAATAAGTCCTTTAATATTTACCTTATATAACTTTGCCTGTATCCGTTCCCATTCCCACCTTTTTTGCTTTTCACAATTATTGAGCTTAATCTCCTGCATACCGGTAATCAGCTGAACAATATTACTCTGATTGGCTGATGCTTGCTGAAAGCGTTTATAATCCAAAGTTCTCCGTTTTTTAAGGAAAAGCAATACCCAGCCAATGTATAACAAACTTCCAATAACAAAAACCACCAAAATGCCAGGGTGATACGTTGCCATTATGATAGTATAAATCACTAAAGTAATAGTAGCAAACAAGATATTTACCAGCGAGGAGGTAAGAAAAGTCTGAATCCGGCTATGATCTCCCATTCGCTGCATAATATCTCCTACCATTTTCGAATCAAAAAATGAAATTGGTAACCGCATCAGTTTGGTTAAAAAATCCGAGATCAACGAAATGCTCACCCGCGTTGTCACATGCAACATGATCCAGTTCCGGATCATCTCGTTGGCTGTCTGACCAAAAGTCAGCACCAACTGTGCGATCAAAACCATCCCAATAAAATTCAAGTCGCTATTCCCAATTCCATAATCGACAATAGATTGGGTCAGAAACGGGAATATCATGCTGACGAGGCTTCCGGTCAACATCCCGATCAGAAGTTGAATGATAAACTTACGGTACGGACGTAAATAGTTCAGCAGGTAACCATACCTCCCAAGGCCATGATCCTCTGTATCTTCATTGTAAAACTGGGCCGAAGGTTCGAGTAGTAATGCAATACCTTCGTTTCCCTTAGCCAGCCAGCATTTTAGAAACTCTGCCTTTTTATATTCTAATATACCATGTGCAGGATCTGCAATTTGTACTACCTCATTTCCGTCCATCGGTTTCGAGGAAAACGGGTAGCGACCTTTTCGCGAGATTGAGGTAACAACTACAAAATGTTTTTGATTCCAATGGATAATGCAAGGAAGAGGTACCTCATCTCTAAGTTGTTCCCAGGTAACACGCACACCTCTGGATCTGAAACCCAGACTCTCAGCGGCATCACACAGACTAAGCAAAGATACACCTTCACGTGTTGGATAAGAAAGGCTACGCAAATGCTGCATGGAATAGCTGCGACCATAATACTTCGATATCATTCGCAGGCAAGTCGGCCCACAATCCATAACATCAAGTTGCTTGAAGAAAGGAAATCGCATAGTTAAACCGATATTTAAAATTATTGTTGCGACCGGTAAATAAACTGCCCCAGGTTTTTCGGTCAATATTATGGGAGAAGTTTAAATTTATGAGTTGTAAAAATAGTTTAATAAAGTTTGATTTTTCGGACTAAAGCTCACTTAAAATAAAAAAAACATTTTTTTTTAATAAATAATTCAAAAACAATAATGATATTCGTATCGTATTAGATATCTACCATATAGAAGTGATATGCTGACCATTTTTATTATCCTCTGTTAAAGAGCTATAATTCATAACAACAACTACAATTTGATATAAACAATATATTATCAATATTTTACAAGACTTATCAGAAATTCACATGACTTATATTTTTTCACGATTGCATTAAAATATATTTTTTCTTCAGGTAACAAATGAAAGCCTATTCCTATTAACATTCATAAACTCAAAAAAAAACACTCAATATGAAAAGCAAGTTATTCATTTCCGAAAAGAACGAAGGTTTCGAAATTAAATTTAAAAGTCTGAATAATGACGAGATGAATAACCTCAGAGGCGGAGTAAGTGATCTTCCACCAACTGGTGGAGAAGATTATCCGATTGATCCTTTTAAAAAATAATCCATACTATATCAAAGCATTATAAACCTGAAAGCAATTACTTAGGTTTGTTTTATTAAAATTGGAATTGCTGGATATTCCAAATAACTGATAAAAAAACAAAAAATACTCCATATGAAAAACAGATTATTCATTTCCGAAAAAAACGAAGGTTTCGAAATAAAATTTAAAAGTCTGAAAAATGACGAAATGAATGAGCTTAGAGGTGGCTTAAGTGATCTTCCTCCAACGGGCGGAGAGGATTATCCAATTGATCCTTTTAAAAAATAGGACTAACCATATGTTTCGGTTAGGCTGTTATCAAAATTCAGTTATTCAAAAATGAAAATGCCGGTATAAAGCTCCTCCAAATACACCTTCAGGCATATTGATCGTATTTTAGTTTCAGGTACAATTCAATTTTTTCAGAGAATTAAAAGATTATCCTAAAATCTTTTAACAAATTCTTATATTGCCAGAGAATCAGTTGGCAAATTTATCTCTGGGAATGAAGGTTTTAATACTTTTACACTTACTTTTTTTCAGTTCACTCATCTTTGCATCTTCTGCTCAGGCTAACTCGACGGATACTATCCGATCGGTTTATGCCAAATATACCAGTTTGGTTAAGTCTGGCCACTTATTGGAAGCTGCCAATTGTTTATCTGGTCTATTAAAGTCAAACATTCGATTAACAGAGCAGGAAAAACTCGCAGTAAATAATAACCTAGGAATCTTGCATAAAAAACTTGGCCAGTTTGATATTGCCCTTGGATATTACGATGCTGCCGAATCCATTTGCCTTACGAATAATTTCGAGGATAATACCTTTCTTGTGAGCATTTATGGTAATAAAGTGAATATTTATTCCATAAAAGGTGAATTCAACAAAGCACTTGAATATGTCGAAAAAGCGGTTAGGGTAGTACAAAAAAGTAATGGAAAAGAATTATTTAAACAACAATCTATATCTTCTTTATATCTTAATACTGGAATTGTTTACTATCAACTTAACAATTTTGATCAAGCGTTATCGGCTTTTGAGAAAAGCATTTCATTAAAAGACAAATACCGCTTTTCAGGCAAAGACTTTGTTTATCTGCAGCTAGCCAAAACCTATTCAAAAACTAAAAACCTCAATTTTGCAGACAAGTATTTCAATCTGAGCATCAAACAGTCAGAAACCGAAAACAGTAGCAATTCTATCAATCTTGTAAATACATGTCTGGAATATGGTGATTTCCTTCTATCAATAAATGAAAATACAAAGGCTTTGATAATTATTCAAAAAGCCCTGATAATAGCGCTTCAAAACTTTGGCGAGAAGAATCAGCTTACTGCAAACAGTTATCAAATAATGGGTGATTATTACCGAACCACCAAAGATTACCTGAAAGCCTTAACCTATTATCAAAAAGCGTTGGTATCCGGTTCAAAAACTTTTAATGAATCGAATATCCAGGTAAATCCCACGATCAATGATGTTTCCCTCAACTTATGGCAATTAAGGCTGTTACAAATTAAAGCCGAAGCATTAGTAAATCTTGCCAACGAGGAAAAAGTTAAGAATGAAAAAATCAATTACCTTTCTTTAAGTCTGAATACAATCAATCTTGCAATTGAGATGACTAATTCCATACGGGTTGATTACCAGGATGTAGAAACCCGGTTGGTGTTTAATGAAAAGCAAAAGAATGTATTTGTTGCAGCTCTGGAAACTGCATTGAAACTATATGATCTATCAGGCGAGAGAAGCTATTTGTACCTTGCCTACCAGACTACGCAACAATGCAAAGCCAACGAACTTAAATACGAAATTGCCAAAAACATATCGTATTCCGACAACGAAATACCTGATTCGCTGAGAAACATAGAAAACAAACTACAACAGGATATTGCCGCCTACGCTAATCTTGTCCGAAATGAGCAGGCATTAGCAAAGCCTGACACTTCAAAAATCGCTTTTTGGAAGGACCAACAATTTGATTTGAACAGAGATCTTGAGAAATCAACTGAACAAACAGAAAAAAAATACCCCCGGTTTATTGATAAAATTAAAAAGGGAAATATCATTGGGATAGAAACTATCCAGGCCAATTTAAAACCGGATGACAGCTTAATAGAATATCTATTCTCTGAAAAGGATGAAAAAGGCTGCAGGAATTTGTACGAATTTGTGATTACTCCTAAAGATTTAATATGCCACACAGAATTAGTTGACAGCACAATGTCAGCAAATTTTGCTCTCGTGAAAGATCGGTTACTTAACCAGGCTACAAAAGGTAATGGCCTTGCAAATTATAACCAATTGAATCAGCTTCTTTTTGACGCATATCACATTTTGATTCAACCTCTTGAAAAATATTTTGCTGGCAAACAGCTTATTATCATTCCTGACGATGATATCTCCTATTTGCCTTTCGACGCATTTTTAACCACAAGGAACCTGAAAAAGAAGAGTATAAACTATGCGGAATTATCTTTTTTAATTAGTGACTATTCCATTTCTTATGCTTATTCGACCAATACGTTGTGGAACAATCAATTAAAATCGCAGATCCGGCCAAGAGTTGTTGGTATTGCTCCGGATTATTCAAATTTAGTTTTGGCCGATGGTAAAAAATATAGTGCTCTTAAATCGAATACCAGGGAAATCGAAAGCATTCTCAATAATTTTGACGGCACTGTTTTGAAGGCCGGTGAGGCAACAATTAACAACTTTAAATTGAATCTGAACAGTGGCGCGGTACTCCATCTTGCCATGCATGCAGAGTTAGACACCTTGCATTCAGGTTCGTCGAGTTTAATATTCACGCCCGACATAAAAAATGCCGGGAGTTACCGGCTCTACAATTACGAAATCGGACAAATGAATATTAACTCTCCTATGGTTGTGCTGAGTGCATGTAATACTGGAAGTGGAAAGTTGTATAGTGGAGAAGGATTGATGAGTCTTGCACGCAATTTTGTGTTGGCAGGAGTTCCATCGGTTATCGAAACACTTTGGCCAATCGAAGATATTGCTGGATCAAAAATAATGGGAAGTTTTTATAAATATCTCTCGCAAGGAAAACCAAAGAATGTTGCGTTGAGACAGGCTAAATTAGATTATATTAACACAACATCGCCTTCGTTTGTAGATCCAAGATTCTGGGCTGCTTACACCCTTATCGGTGATGTTTCACCTATTAAATGGATATGGTGGAAAGAACCCTGGATATTAATTCCAGGGTTCTTTTTCATTTTCGCGATGACTTTGGTTTTAGTCTACCGCTTAAGATTTTCGAGAATAAGCTGAGCCTTTTTCTTGTAGATTCCCTCTGTTTCCGACAGTGTTTTCATTATGGAAAGTGCTTTAGCATTTTCTCCCGTTTTGATATAGCACAATCCAAGATACCACTGCGCTTCGGGAACAAACTGTTCTTCAGCGTTAAGAAGATCAGTAAAAATAGTAATGGCTTCAGGGAATTTGCCTTGTCCCATCTGATTTAGTCCTGAAAATAGAAGAACCTCTGGTAAGTTATCGTTCATTTTTCGCAATTCTTTAAATGCCAGCTCAGCATGAGTATAATCTTTTGATAAATAATAATCAACACCGTCCTGTAATTTTCCGGTAATTTCGTTTGAATTTCCCCTCAGACGATATGAATTAGCCTCCAGGGGCTCATAATACTGGTCGTATACAGAACTACTCATAAACGAAGGTGCTAATGGCCTTATCAGCAAGAGCGAAAGTATCAATACTGCAGCAGCAACCTGATAACCAATTTTCCTGGTTAACCTTCGGCGCAAAACCGGCATTTGTATAACTTTTTCATTGAAAGGATCAGATTGTTTTACAAACTCGATAATACGCTGAGCAGCAACATCATTTTGCGAAGGTTTCTTTTGCTCAAAGGTTTTTACCCATTCCTCCGAAACATCATCTATTCCTGAAAGAATCATTTCCACTTCAGCTTTAGCGATCTTTTTCCGTAATTCGACCTCGGTATCTACTTCAACAATGCTAAATTCTCTTTTGATGCTATTCTCTACGTTTGAACGGCGGTAATTATCAATATCTTTTAGTGCAAGTATTTCAGCTTTAATAAGTTCCGGATCGTTTTCAATTGCTTCAAGTAATAAGCTTTGTTTCATAATTTTATCGATTTTACACTGAAAAACGTATTCTTTTCTCAGGTTTTCATTAATATTAAGATTACGCTTAAACTCCTCCCTTTCAGTTTTATTCATTTCGCCTGAATGATAGTTGAGAATGATTTCTGTAAAATTGTTCATAATTATTTTTGGTTGTTTATTTTATATTTAGGTTTTTCTCCAATTCCTTATAATCAGGATGCTCCATAATTTTGCTTTTTAACTCTTTCATACACTCACTTTTCTTTTTCCGAACATAACCATAACTGTATCCAAGTTTTTCAGCAATCTCAACCGGAGGAATCTCCATCCAATACATTTTGAGAATTTTCTGCGAGACCTCGTCCATTGAATCGAAACACTGCCTGAAAACATTTTCATAGAATGCGCTGTCCCCATATTCCGTAAAATCGTTTTCATTGTGCTCTATAGAACGACGTAGTTCGTAATTCTTTGCAGCCTTTAGTTTATCGAGCGCCATCAACCACAAATTTTTGCAAATGGCAAATAAATAGGTTGATAACATACCCTGAAGAACAAAGTCGTCATTGTAAATCTTTTCGATAATGATAAACAAAGCGTCTTGAAATATATCTTTCGCGTCCTCATCATTGCCATTATTTTTTGATATAAAATATCTGATTACCGGAAGATTCTCCTTAGCCAGGTATTTCACAGCATATGATTCGCCAGATTTTAAGCCTTGAATAATTTCCTGATCGGTGTAATTTTTCATTTGAAACAAAATAATCGGTGTTTTTGCTTAATCTCCAATAGTGCAAATTAAGCATTTAGTGCAGACATCTCTTTGCAACAAATATATATAATTTTAAACAGATATAACGCACTAACATTGCATATAAATATGCAAACCAATAAAATTTATTTTTTAAAATTACCGATCAAATTAGAGTATTCAAGGCTGCTTTGAATATAAAGTTAAGCAACCGACAGAATCTGATCTTCAACCTATTTATCAAAGAACGATCACACAATGTTTAAACCCTAAACGACACAGCTTCCGTAAGAAATATTTCCCTCAATCTAAATAAGCAATAATTTATCGTTCAGTTTAAACATTTATACTACTTAATTGGAATAGGAATGAAATTGTTACCCATTTTCGACAATTATTTTTCAAAAAAAGATCAACATCTTACGAAGCAAAATAGAATCAACATGTTAGTATATGAAAAAAACTGATTTGATGTTCTTAGGATGTTCGAAAACTCATTCTTTTTCACTAAATATGTAATGTTGTAAACAATAGCTAAATGATTCCCGACATTCAAAATCACTGATAATGTATTTCCAGACCTAACAGAATTGCCAATGTTAGTAATGCTTTCGATTTCTGAAAACGACAAAACCTGTTGCCCCAAAAGCACAAAACAAAATTGGCAAAATATTGTTGTATTAATAAAATTTGCTTTTCTTTGCATCAATAAAATTTTAAAAATGAAGACATTTAAATCAATATGGCTTTGGTGGGGCAACACTTTCCTCTGTTAGAGGTGAAGCCATATTGTATTTTTTAAAATACCAACCGGCTTACCTTTTACAGGTAAGCCGGTTTTTTTATTTTTCACATTTTACATTTATTACTAAAGATTCAAAATACGCTAACAATGAATAATTTAACTCAAAACAACCGGGCATGGCGGTGGCAGGATTGCTTTTTACAAACGTGAAAGGATAACCTTCGTATCTCCCTGTTTTAGGGATGAAACGGCTTATCGGATCACGATAAGCCGTTTTTTTTATGAATAATTTTAAATAAAACTCAAATATGAAACAATACAACTTTAAAACCAGCGTACTAGAGATCTTAGCAGATACTGTCACTCCAGTAAGTGTTTATCTTAAAATGCGCGATATTTTTCCGAATGCACTGTTACTCGAAAGTTCCGATCATCACAGTCTCGAGAACAGTTATTCCTTTATATGCCTTAAACCAGAAGCATCTATCGAGGTCGACCAATTCAAAACCACCAAAAAATATCCTGACGGTCAAATCGAAATTGGGCAGATCACAAAAAACGGACAACTAGCCGATGAGATGGAGGCATTTTTTGACAGCTTTAAAGCGGAGAGTCATTTACCAGAACTTCCAGCCAACGGTTTCTTTGGTTATGTCAGTTACGATGGAGTACAGTGTTTTGAGACGATCAAATTTAAAAATCCGGTGAATCCCTCCTACGCTATCCCTGAGGTTCACTATGCTTTTTATCATTATATCATCGCAATCAATCATTTTCAGAACCGCATCCAGCTGATTGAAAATCTTTTCGAGGGAGAAATATCTTCGCTGAACACAATTGAAGATTTATTGACCAGCCGCAATTTTGCCACCTTTTCGTTTGATACCGTTGATGGCGAAAGCTCAAATATTACCGATGAGGAATATAAAACGATGGTTACCCAGGGGAAAAAACATTGTTTCAGAGGTGATGTATTTCAGATCGTACTTTCGAGGCAATACGCGCAGCAATTCTCCGGAGACGATTTTAATGTTTACCGCGCACTTCGTTCAATCAATCCGTCACCTTACCTGTTTTATTTCGATTACGGGAATTACAAGATTTTTGGATCGTCGCCCGAAGCGCAACTACAAATCAATAAACGAAAAGTATCGATCAACCCCATTGCAGGGACCGTCCGCAGAACCGGTAATGACGAACAGGATCGTTTGCAGGCTGAAAAACTTTCGAATGATCCCAAAGAGAATGCAGAACATGTGATGTTGGTCGACCTTGCCCGCAATGATCTAAGCCGCAATGCCACGAATGTAGAGGTTGAACTTTTTCGCGAAGTGCAATTCTATTCACATGTGATTCACCTGGTTTCGAAGGTAACCGGAATACTTCCCGAGGGATCGAATCCTGTCCGAGTGATGGGTGATTCATTTCCGGCCGGAACACTTTCGGGAGCGCCAAAGTTCAAAGCGATGGAACTCATTGATCAATACGAAAACCAGAATCGTGGCTATTACGGCGGGTGCATCGGTTTTATTGGTTTCGACAACCGCTTCAACCATGCCATTATGATCCGTTCGTTCCTGAGCAAAAACAATACCTTATTCTACCAGGCAGGAGCCGGCATTGTTGCAGCCTCGGATGAAGAAAGTGAACTGCAGGAAGTTGGAAATAAATTGGCCGCTTTGAAAAAGGCGATCATCATGGCAAAAGAAATAAAATAAGGATCAATTAAGACATAAAAAATATCCAAATGAAAATATTAGTAATCGACAATTATGATTCTTTCACCTATAACCTCGTTCATGCTTTGAAAAAGTTTGAAGGGGTTGCGGTCGAAGTCAAACGAAATGATGAAGTAGCTGAAGGAGAACCAGATTTATATGACAAAATTGTTTTCTCACCAGGACCCGGACTACCTGAGGAAGCCGGTTCGATGCTCTCGATCATTAAAAACTATGCAGGCAAAAAACCTATGCTAGGCGTTTGCCTTGGACATCAGGCAATAGGCGAATCCTTTGGTGGCACTTTACAAAACATGAACAATGTTCTTCATGGAATTGCTACCCCGATAACGGTCGTTTCCAAATCGTACCTGTTCAACGGACTTCCTGATACTTTTGATGCAGGCCGATATCACTCATGGATTGTTGAAAAAGAATCGCTGCCTTCGGTTCTTGAGATTACAAGTACCGACAAAGAAGGGCGGATCATGTCGTTTCAACACCGGGAATTTGATATTCAAGGAGTTCAGTTTCATCCGGAATCGATTTTAACGCCTCTTGGTGAAAAGATCCTTGAGAACTGGGTAAGACATTAATACAATGAAAGAATTAAAAATCAAATTTTAGGACAATTCAAATTATTGAAAAATGAGAGATATTCTAAACTACCTTTTCGAATACAAAAGGTTAACGATACAAGAAGCAGAAGAAATCCTGCTCGAAATAGCAAGTGGAAAACATTCCGATGCGGAAATTGCAGCCTTTATCACGGTCTTCAACATGCGCACAATTAGCATCGATGAGCTTGCAGGATTTCGCAATGCACTTTTAAAAACCTGTATTCCAATCGATTTGTCGGCATTTAACACGATCGATCTGTGCGGAACAGGTGGCGACGGAAAAGACACTTTCAATATTTCCACCTTATCAGCTTTCATAGTTGCCGGGGCTGGTGCCACCGTTGCCAAACATGGTAATTATGCCGCTTCGTCAGGCTGTGGATCATCGAATGTAATGGAACATCTTGGATATAAATTTTCAAACGATCACGACAGGTTGCGAAATGAGTTGGCCGATTGCGGAATCACGTTTCTTCACGCGCCGCTTTTCAATCCGGCAATGAAAAACGTGGGACCGGTTCGTCGCGCATTACGACTAAAAACCTTTTTCAATATGCTCGGTCCAATGGTAAATCCCGGAAGACCGCAGAATCAGATTGTCGGGGTTTTCAGTCTCGAACTGGCCCGCATGTATAACTATCTCTATCAAAAGAGCGCAGTAAATTATTGCATCATACACAGCATCGATGGTTACGACGAAATCTCCCTTACAGGCGATTTTAAAGTGCTCACCAACAAATCGGACCGGATTCTTTCTCCTTCCAATCTGGGAATGTCGCTTGTTAAAGCTGAAGAATTAGCCGGTTCGGGTGATGTGCCCGGAACAGCAGCTATTTTTGTGAACGTCCTTAACGGAAAAGGGACAACAGCCCAGAATTCGGTGGTTATCTCAAACGCGGCCTTGGCCCTATCAACTTACTTCCCTGAGAAAGGAATTGAAGAATGTATCGAAGCTGCTAAATCTTCACTGCTTGGAGGAAAAGCTTTAAAAGTTTTCACAAAATTAATCTCGTTGCAATGAGTACCATATTAGATGAGATTGTAGCAAACCGCAAGGAGGAGGTTTCGAAGCAGAAACTGAAAATCCCTTTGTCAGAACTACAATCTAAACTTGATCTGAGCATTGCCCGGAATTCACTTTCAGAGCGCTTACAATCATTCGGAGCAAGTGGTATTATTGCAGAATTCAAAAGACGATCACCATCAAAAGGAGTGATTAACGATCGTGTTCTACCCGAAATAGTTACAAAAGGATATTCGGAAGCAGGTGCATCAGGATTATCGGTTCTGACTGACGGAAAATATTTTGGTGGCAGTGCCACCGATTTTACCGCTGCAAGGAACGCAAATCCGATTACTCCGCTGCTTCGTAAAGATTTTATGATCGACGAATACCAGCTTTATGAATCCCGGCTTTTGAATGCTGATGTTATTTTACTGATTGCCGCTGTTTTAGAGAAGTCAGAAATCGCTCGCTTTACCGCTATCGCCCACGAACTGGGAATGGAGGTACTGCTTGAACTACACGATGAAGGCGAAATTGATAAGACTGACAAGCAAATTGACCTGATCGGCATTAACAACCGTAATCTCAAAGATTTTAAAGTTGACATGGATCGTTCACTGAAATTGCTTGACCGGCTTCCTGCCAATGCTGTAAAAATATCTGAAAGCGGATTAAGCGACCCGGAGACAGTGGATTTTCTGCGGAATCGTGGCTTTCATGGCTTTTTGATGGGTGAGAATTTTATGAAGTCAGAAAACCCGGCAAATGCTTGTCATGATTTCATTTCAAGATTAAAATACTAAACAATTCAATATTAGTTTGATATGAAAATAAAAGTTTGCGGAATGCGCAATCCATCAAATATTGAGGACCTGGTTAAGCTAAAGCCAGACTACATTGGCTTTATTTTTTATCCAAAATCGAAACGCTTTATCGGCGAGCAAATCCCGGATGAGATTCAGTCATTGATTCCGGTTTATATCCAGAAAGTTGGCGTATTTGTCGATGAGCCATTCGATAACCTGCTTGAAAAATTTAAAAGTAACAAACTGGATATGATTCAGCTTCACGGAAGTGAACTGCCGGGATATTGCGAAAGACTTAAGAAACTTGATATTCCTATCATAAAGGTATTTAGCATCGGTTCTGACTTCGATTTTGAGACCGTCAAACCTTATAATCCTTTTTGTGATTATTACCTTTTCGATACTGCGAGCGAACTTCGGGGCGGATCGGGTTTGAAATTTGACTGGAAGAAATTAGATCAGTATAAAGATGACAAACCATTCTTTTTAAGCGGGGGAGTCCGATCAACTGATGTTGAAGAGATCAAACAAATTACGCACAATGAATTGTACGCAATTGATGTTAACAGTGGATTTGAAATTGAACCAGCTATAAAAGACATTCCGAAACTGAAATCGTTTATTGAGGAATTAAGAAAGTGAAAAAGAAAAATATTAAATCATTATAAAATGAGCTATCAATCAGACGATAAAGGATACTATGGTGAATTCGGTGGTGCATTTATTCCCGAAATGATGTATCCAAACGTTCATCAATTACAGAACTGCTACCTCGAAATCATCGAAAGCGATGAATTCAGGAAAGAGTTTAAACAACTGCTTCGCGACTATGCGGGAAGACCTTCGCCCCTATATTACTCCGACCGTCTTTCGGATCATTACAATGCGAAGATTTACCTGAAACGCGAAGATCTGAATCATACAGGATCTCACAAGATCAACAATACGATTGGTCAGATATTGCTCGCAAAACGGTTAGGTAAAACACGCATCATTGCCGAAACCGGAGCCGGCCAGCATGGAGTTGCCACAGCGACCGTTTGTGCCAGAGCAGGTTTGGAGTGCATTGTTTATATGGGAGCGCTTGATGTTGCACGACAGTCTCCAAACGTTGAAAAAATGAAAATGTTAGGCGCTGAAGTGAGACCCGTACATAGTGGAAATAAAACACTGAAAGATGCTACAAATGAGGCCATCCGCGACTGGATTAACAATCCGGTTGATACACACTATATTTTAGGATCAGTAGTCGGACCACACCCCTACCCTGATATGGTCGCCCGGTTTCAGTCGGTAATTAGTGAAGAAATCAGGATTCAACTTTTGGAGAAAACCGGTAAGGAAACACCCGATTATGTGATTGCCTGTGTTGGAGGCGGAAGCAATGCTGCAGGCGCTTTCTATCATTTTTTGGACGATCCTTCCGTTAAATTGATTGCGGTTGAGGCTGCAGGTAAAGGAGTTGATTCCGGTGAATCAGCAGCCACGACCCAACTTGGACGTACCGGTGTTCTTCATGGAAGTAAAAGTTTGTTGATGCAAACATCAGATGGACAGATCGTAGAACCGTACTCGCTTTCTGCCGGTCTGGATTATCCCGGAATCGGGCCGATGCATGCCAACCTGTTTGTTACCAAAAGAGCGCAGTTTCTAAGTGCGACCGACGACGATGCGCTTCGGGCAGCTTTATACCTTACTCAAAAAGAGGGAATCATACCGGCGCTTGAATCTGCTCATGCGTTAGCAGCTCTCGAAATGATTGATTTTAAACCTGATGATGTGGTGGTGGTTAATGTATCAGGTCGCGGAGATAAAGACATGGAGGCCTACCTGAATTATTATCAGTCAATTAAATAATTATATACTCATGGAAAATCGAATCACATCACTTTTCAAAAGAAAAAACAAAAACATTCTTTCGATATATTTTACAGCCGGTTACCCGGAATTGAATGATACAGTGAAAATTATTAGCCAACTCGAAAAAAGCGGAGCCGACCTGGTTGAAATCGGAATGCCGTTCTCCGATCCTGTTGCCGATGGCCCGGTCATCCAGCAAAGCTCCGAAATCGCCCTTTTAAATGGAATGACGATTCATTTGTTGTTCGAGCAACTGAAAGAAATTCGCAAAAGTGTATCAATTCCTTTAATATTAATGGGATATCTGAATCCGGTGATGCAATACGGGATCGAAGCGTTTTGTGAAAGATGCAAAGAAATTGGCATTGATGGCACCATCATCCCCGATCTTCCGCTTGAGATTTATGAAACGGAATACAAGGAGATCTTTGAAAAGAATTCATTGAGCAATATTTTCCTGATTACTCCCCAAACTTCGGATGAAAGAATCAGAAAAATTGATTCACTATCTACCGGATTTATTTACATGGTATCCTCTTCATCCACAACAGGCGTGAAAGGAGCTGTCAAAGAGGAACAAATATCGTATTTTGAAAGAATCCGGAATATGAATCTTCGCTCGAAACGATTGATTGGATTTGGAATTTCAGACAAAGCTTCGTTTGAAAAAGCATCCGGTTATGCAAATGGTGCCATCATTGGCAGCGCATTTGTAAAAGCGCTCGAAGATGACGGAACCGAAACCGAAACCAAAGTGAAAAATTTCGTTCAAAAATTTTATTGAAAACAAAGAATTGCAAGGAATTTAAACATCTGTGACGTATTTTTATAAATAAAGTTAAATTTGCGCCAAAAATCAATCCAGTTATACAGGCAATGCGATAACCGTTTATATCATTGTAATTACGTCAATGATTATGGTTTACCTTCACCTGCAAACACTTAAAGACAAAAATTCAATTGATGAAAAAAAGTTTCGTGGCGCTTCTTGTTTTCGCGTTCGTTTTGAACCTGACCACTAAAGCCGATGAAGGAATGTGGCTTCCTTCGCTTGTTGGAAAATTGAACATCCAGAAAATGAATTCGTTAGGGTGCAAATTGACAGCAGAGCAGATTTACAGCATTAACCATTCGAGTTTAAAGGATGCGGTTGTTGCACTCGACCGCGGATCGTGTACTGCAGAAATGATTTCCGCCGATGGATTACTATTGACCAATCACCATTGTGGTTTTGGCGAAATTCAGGAGCATAGTTCAGTCGCACACGATTACCTTACTGATGGTTTTTGGGCGATGAAACGTGAAGATGAACTTTCAAATCCAGGAAAGACTGTTACCTTTCTTATACGAATGGAAGATGTTACTGATCAGGTGCTCAAGAATGTTACTGAAGATATGGATGAAAAAACCCGGTTCGCTAAGGTGCGCGAGGCAGGTGCAAAAATAGAGAAAGAAGCAAAAGGTGAAACTGGTTACGAAACCCGGGTCAGAAGCCTTTTCGAATCAAATAAATTCTACCTTTTTGTTACCGAAACATTCAATGATATTCGTCTGGTTGGAGCTCCGCCACAGTCAATTGGCAAGTTCGGAGGCGAAACCGACAACTGGATGTGGCCACGTCATACGGGTGATTTCTCAATGTTCAGGGTGTATTGCGCTCCTGATGGTAAACCGGCAACATATTCGAAAGAGAATGTTCCTTATCACCCCAAAAAATTTCTTCCAATTTCATTAAAAGGAGTTGAAAAAAATAGCTTTGCATTGGTGATGGGCTATCCGGGGACAACGACACGGTACCGGACATCGACTGAAGTGAAATACACAATGGATATTGTCAACGAGGTCAGAATCACAGCCAGAGAAGCTAAATTAAATATTATCAAGGACTTCATGGCCACAAGTCAAAAAGCGAGGATACAATATGCATCAAAATTTGCCAGAAGTTCAAACTATTATAAATACTCGATTGGACAGAACAAAGGATTGACCGCACTCAATGTGATTGGCAAAAAACAAGATATTGAGAAAGAATTTCTGAAATGGGTGAACGAATCGCCTGAAAGAAAAGCCAAATATGGCAGTGCACTCGATTCGATTCAGGCTGCATACAGAACCAGCGATGAGAAAATTGCTTTTCAGTATGCAAGGGAAGCCTTATTGGGAGGAGCTGAAATCTTTGCTTTTGCCGCGGAATCCTCATCACTTTATGAATCGTTGAAGGGCAATGATAAAGTCAAAATTGAAGGTGATGCGGAAGAACTGCGACGTTCTATTGGTGCGTATTTTAAAGATTATGACGCCAATACCGATCAAAAGGTGGCCGGTGCTTTGCTAAAACTCTATGCAGATAAAGTTAATCAGAGGTATATTCCAGGTTTTTTTCAGGAAATTGAACGAAAGCACAAAGGCAATTTCGATGCGTATGCAAAAAAATTGTTTGAAAAAACCGTCTTTGCGGATAGAGGTAAGATGGAATCGTTTCTAAAAAACCCATCCCGAAAGGTTCTTGATAAAGATATGGCATTCAATGCGATGCGCTCTATTTTTCAAACGCTTAGTACAATTCAGCATGACGTGAGCAAAGCTACAGCCGGTCTCGACAGGGCCCGCAGATTGTTTGTCGCTGGTTTGAACGAAATGAACAAAGACAAATCGGTTTATCCGGATGCCAATTCGACGATGCGGCTCACTTATGGTATTGTAGATGGCTATGTGCCCCACGATGCTGCCTATTATGACTATTTCACCACGCTTAAAGGTTATTCAGAAAAGGGAATTAAAGGCGATGTCGATTTTGATTTTCCGCAGAAACTGATCGATATGTACAATGCGAAAGATTTCGGCCAATATGCCGATAAAGACGGGACTTTACATACCTGTTTCACTTCGAATAACGATATCACTGGCGGTAATTCAGGAAGTCCGGTAATCAACGGAGACGGCGAACTCATCGGTATAGCATTCGATGGCAACTGGGAAGCAATGAGCGGCGATGTAGCCTTCGAACCTGATTTACAGAAATGTATCAATGTAGATATCCGTTTTGTACTTTGGACCATCGATAAGTTCGCAGGTGCAAGCCATTTAATTGATGAGATGAAATTGATCAGATAGTTCCGGGCCTATTAATAATTATCGGGAACAGATCCGGCAAATATAAAACCAATGATGTTGAAAGACCGGCCAATATACCGGTCTTTCAATATTTTAACCCAATAGCATGACACTGCGCGAAAATCCTGAAATTACTATTTACACCGATGGTGCGGCACGTGGCAATCCTGGCCCAGGCGGTTACGGCGTTGTTATGATGTCAGGACCACATCGGAAAGAACTTTCGCAGGGTTATAAACTCACGACAAACAATCGGATGGAGTTAATGGCTGCTGTGGTTGGACTTGAAACACTTAAAGTCGGACCATGCAAAGTGACAATATATACCGATTCAAAATATGTGGCAGATTCGGTAGAAAAACGATGGGTTTATAACTGGGTGAAAACAAATTTTAAAGGGAAGAAAAACAGCGACCTTTGGAAAAGGTTCCTGGAAGTGTCGGCTCGACATCACGTAAAATTCGTTTGGGTGAAAGGCCACGCAAGTATTCCGGAAAATGAACGTTGCGATGAACTGGCGGCTGCAGCTTCATTTCTCCAAAACCTGCCGCAAGACACAGGATATCAAATTGATAACTAAAACAAAATTCGGTTTCATTTATTAAATGAAATGAAATACATTTGTCAGGCAAAATCGTTATAAAATGAGGTGGCTTTACAACTTAGGAATGCTCGGCTATTACTTGCTGGTTAAAATCGTTTCAATAAGAAACGAGAAAGCACGCAAATGGATCGAGGGTCGCAAAGATATCTTCAAACGATTGCGGGAAACGATTACACCAGGGGAACGAATACTTTGGTTTCACGCCTCTTCACTTGGTGAGTTCGAACAGGGAAGACCAGTTATCGAGTCAATTCGCAAACTAAAACCTGAATACAAAATCCTTCTCACATTTTTCTCTCCTTCTGGTTACGAATTAAGAAAAGACTACAAATTTGCTGATTACATATTTTATCTGCCTTTAGATACGAAAAGAAACGCTGCCCGGTTTATCGATATTGTACGACCAGAGAAAGTCTTTTTTATTAAATACGAATTTTGGTATAACTTTCTGACACAATTAAAAGAGGAGGGTATACCCACCTATATTTTTTCTGCCCTGTTCCGTCCTTCACAAATCTTTTTTAAACCCTGGGGGAAGTGGTATTTAAAAGCAATCACTACCTATGAGCACATCTTTGTACAAAACCAGGAATCATTTGATATTCTTCACAAATTCGGATTTATAAATATATCATTATCTGGCGATACCAGGCTTGACCGTGTAGGAGAAATTGCAGATGCAGCACCTAGACTTGATAAACTTGAGATATTCTGTTGTGGTCAAAAAGCCATTATTGCAGGAAGCACCTGGAAAGAAGACGAAGACCTCTTTATTCCTTATCTGAATAAGTGCCAATCGGGTCAGAAGTTTGTTATTGCACCCCACGAAGTCACTCCTCAGTCACTTGAGCGTGTTTGTAGCGCACTTGAGAAACCTTACGCCTTTTACTCCACGGCATCGCCCGAAGAACTGATCAATGCTGAAGTGTTGATTGTCGATGGCTACGGATACCTGGTTTCTGTTTACAGGTACGGTATGCTGGCTTATGTTGGCGGGGGATTTACTTCCGGAATCCACAGCACACTGGAACCTGCTGCTTTCGGACTTCCGGTGATTTTCGGTCCCGATTATCAAAAATTTCAGGAAGCACATGATATGCTGAGTCTCGGCGCCGCAACGTGTATTAATAATTACGAAGAACTCGAAATACAAATTGACAGTTACCGGGCAAACCCCGAAAAACTCCAACATGACTCGGCCATCGCCCGCGGGTACGTCAATAAAAACCGTGGTGCTTCAAAAGAGATTGTGAAATATCTTTTTCTGTAATCTCAGGTCATTTCCACTCCTCACCTTTTCACACCATTCTGACCTCATCCTGGTTCATCGGCTCCAATTTCACTGGCCTTATCGACTTGTAGACTGTACCTTCCATAACTCCATTATTATTCCGGAATATTTATTTTTGTAAACTTTTCCCAATTATTAAAATATTATACTTCTGTATATCAGCTAACTAACACATTTAAGTTGATAACTTTTTAAAAGTTGTAATAAAATTGTAACCAAAAACATCTTTGCGCAGTTATATTGCATCAACAAAAGAAGGGCGTTATAAGTGACAATAATCGCAATTAAATCAACCTAATATTAAAAGCTATGGAATTAAAAGAGATCACCCCTCAGCAAAAAGATGATGTTCCGACAACCTATTCTCCTGACGAAGCATTTGTCGCATCGGTCAAGTATTTCAAGGGTGACGATCTGGCGGCCCGCGTTTGGGTCAACAAATATGCGTTAAAAGATTCTTACGGGAACATTTTCGAACTAACTCCCGATGACCTTCATCATCGGTTATCGTCCGAGATTGCAAGAATCGAAAAAAATTATCCAAACCCAATGTCTGAAGATGAATTATTTGAACTTTTCAGAGATTTCAAATATATTGTACCTCAAGGTGGCCCAATGACGGGCATCGGAAATGAATTTCAGGTTGGTTCGCTATCAAATTGCTTTGTTGTAGGCAATGGCGCCGATTCCTATGGCGGAATCATCATGATCGATCAGGAGCAGGTGCAACTGATGAAACGCCGTGGCGGAGTTGGCCACGATTTATCACACATCCGACCCAAAGGATCGCCGGTTAAAAATTCGGCCTTAACTTCAACGGGAATTGTCCCTTTTATGGAGCGATTCTCCAATTCGACACGCGAGGTTGCCCAGGACGGAAGGCGCGGAGCCTTAATGTTATCAGTGTCGATACGGCATCCTGATTCTGAAGAGTTTATTGATGCCAAAATGGATGAAGGCAAAGTGACCGGTGCTAATGTATCGGTAAAAATCGATGATGAATTCATGCAGGCAGTTCGCAACAAAACAACTTACAATCAGAAATATCCGATTGACAGCAACAAACCGATCTATTCGAAAGAAACAGATGCGGCCAAGTTGTGGGAAAAAATTGTTTTCAATGCATGGAAATCAGCAGAACCAGGAATACTATTCTGGGATACAATTATCCGCGAATCGGTTCCTGATTGTTATGCCGATCTTGGTTATAAAACGGTTTCAACAAATCCTTGCGGAGAAATTCCGCTGTGTCCTTACGATAGCTGCCGATTGATCGCGTTGAATCTATACTCCTATGTAGATGAACCATTTACTCCTAAGGCAAAATTTAATTTCGATCTGTTCCGGAAACATATCCGCCAGACCCAGCAAATCATGGATGATATCATCGATCTGGAGCTTGAAAAAATTGATGCGATTTACAATAAAATCATAGCCGATCCGGAAATTGCTGAAATCAAACGGGTTGAACTCAATCTTTGGGAAAAAATAAAGAAAATGGCGATCAACGGAAGGCGCACTGGTATTGGCATCACCGCTGAAGGCGATATGCTTGCCGCGCTTGGATTACGTTACGGGTCCGAAACTGCCGTTGAATTTTCGGTTGAAGTTCACAAAATTGTGGCACTGGAGGCCTATCGCGGATCGGTTATTCTCGCTAAAGAACGTGGAGCATTTCCAATCTATGACGCCAAACGTGAAAAGAATAATCCTTTTATCCAACGACTTGCACAGGCAGATCCCGAATTATACAAGGACATGAACCGTTTTGGCCGCCGAAATATTGCACTGCTTACAATTGCTCCGACAGGAACGACAAGCTTAATGACGCAGACAACCTCGGGAATAGAACCTGTTTTTATGCCTGTGTACAAACGTCGCCGGAAAGTAAATCCCAACGATAAAGATGCACGCATCGACTTTGTCGATGAAATGGGTGACAGCTGGGAAGAGTACATTGTTTTTCACCATAAGTTTAAAACGTGGATGGAAGTCAATGGCTTTGAGCTTAAAAGAAATTATTCGAACGAAGAGTTGGATGCAATGGTGGCCAAATCACCATATCATAAAGCCTCTTCGAACGATATAGATTGGATGGCCAAGATTAAAATGCAGGGACAGATTCAGAAATGGGTTGACCATTCGATCTCCGTCACCATCAACCTGCCGGAAGAAGCCACCGAAGACCTTGTCAATAAGCTCTATTTTGCTGCTTGGGAAAGTGGTTGTAAAGGAGTTACTGTTTACCGTGAGGGGTCACGTTCTGGTGTTTTAATCTCGACAAAAGACAAAAAGAAAGACGGTATTTTCCCAACAAAACGTCCTGAAATACTCGAAGCGGATATTGTCAGACTTCAGAATAACAAGGAAAAATGGATCGCCTTTATCGGACTGATCGATGGCAAGCCTTATGAAATTTTCACAGGGTTAGCCGATGACGAGGATGGAATACTTCTTCCCCGTTCGGTTACATCGGGCTGGATTATCAAGAGCAAAGATGAATCAGGAACCACAAGATACGATTTCCAATATAGTAATTCAAGAGGTTACAAAACGACAATAGAAGGCCTATCGTATAAGTTCAATCCAATTTTCTGGAACTATGCAAAATTGATTTCCAGCGTATTACGTCACAGTATGACAATACAGAAAGTTGTTGAACTGGTTACCAGCCTTCAATTTGATGTTGAATCGATCAATACCTGGAAAAATGGTGTTGCACGTGCATTAAAAAAGTACATTCCGAATGGAACAGCTGCAGAAGACTCCAAATGCGAAGGTTGCGGCTCATCGAATGTCATTTACCAGGAAGGATGCCTTATCTGTCAGGATTGTGGTTCTTCCAAATGCGGATGATTTTTCACAGACTCTATATATCATCAGGGAGGCCCGAATTTCGGGCCTCTTTTTATTTACAAAACCCCGAAGGTTTTAGGAAATCTTCGGGGTTTAATTTCACCTTTCTTCCCCAAAATCAATTGACAGCTGCGTCTCAAATAGTTTAAAACTCTTGCGGTGATGGGGAGTAATCCCAAATTTGGATAAGGCGCTGCGGTGAAAAGCAGTCGGGTATCCTTTATTCTGGTTCCACCCATATTCCGGATATTCTTCATGCAAAGCAAGCATAAAATCATCGCGGTAAGTTTTGGCAAGAACAGATGCTGCTGCAATCGAAAGGTATTTGCCATCACCCTTAATCACTGTTATGTAGGGAATATTTTTATAAGGTTTAAACCTGTTTCCATCGACAATAATATGCTCCGGAAGAACAGAAAGCTGATCTAACGCGCGATGCATCGAAAAAATTGAGGCATTCAGGATGTTTACCTTGTCAATTTCGATGTGATCATATGAACCAACAGCCCAGGCAATTGCTGCCTCTTCAATAACTGGCCGCAATTCGTAACGTTGCCGCTCGGTAAGCTTCTTCGAATCGTTAAGCAATTCGGAATAAAAATCTTCGGGCAAAATTACAGCGGCGGCGAAAACAGGACCAGCAAGACAACCGCGACCCGCCTCATCGCAACCGGCCTCGATAACACCTCTTTTTAGATTATGCAGCAGCATTTTACTGTGTCAAAGTAAACCTAAAACTAACACCGAAATTCGCATTGGTTGTCCGGTAGGCGTTCGAAATAAACGGACTATTCAGAATCCGGTCGTAAAACAACCGGACGATAAACACCTCGCTCAGGTTATAATCGGCTGAAAATTTAACCGAGAACGATTCCTGTCCCGCGGTGGTCTGGTTATTCTCTTCAATCAGCTTCCTTAATACTGTTTTATTTTTTCCGTAGGTTACATCTGCCCTGACATTCAAGTCGTTATTCAGTGTCTTCTGCGAGCTTTTCGTCTTGATAAACAATTTCATATTCTCGAACCGGTATCCCAAACCAAGGCTTGCCTCATTATTATAGAGCTCCATTGCCTGGTTGTTCGTCAGACTGAGCATCACATTTCTTGTTTTCCGGTACTCGAAACGGGATGTAACATTATTGAGCCAGGTGATGTCAATGTCAAAAAGCGGATTAAAAGTTTCGTTAATGTTAATCGTTGCAATATCATATTTCGGCAGAAAATTATTCTGCGCATTTAAAACATAACTAAAGCCGTCATTTTCAGTCTTATAATTAAGATTAGAGATATAGGAACCTACACTGTAAGTCGATCGGTAGTCGTGAGTAATACTCATCGATTTCATCACATCTTTGAGTCCCTTAATTTTATTAACCACTCCTGAGTACTGAATCCGCCAGTTGGGCAACATAAACTTGGCCGAGGGGAATGGAGTCAGCGAAACCTTTTCGGCGCTGGTACCCGAATAGGCTGCCAGAAATGCCGGAATCAATACTTCCTGTGCCGAAGGACCATAGCCGGTCGGAAAACCCGTCGCAGGATCAATTGAACCAGGTACATATCCTACGTCTGGATTTGCAACCCGTGACTGATCAAGCCGGCGGGCAATGATTTCGCGGTTCTGACTGAACTGATTCCATACTTTTGAATCTTGCACGGCCGATTTTCCCAGCTTTTCGAACGAGGAACCAATCGAAATGATCGACATCGTGAAATTCCCGTTGTATGATTTATTGAAACTTCCCCAGCCATTTTGATTATCATAAATCAGAAATTCGGAGGAGTTGCTCGAAAAGCTCCGATTCGCATTAATGTCAATTTTTAAATCGGGTAAGGGAACCAGTTTAGCCCTGATATTCAAACGAGTATTTGTGCTTAGCATAAAAGGCTTGTTCAGAATGGTGTCAGTTGATACCCAACCTCTTTCTGCAGCTTTCTGTCCGAAACCAGCATCCTGATGGCCGAAAATAAAAGGCAAACCGGGAGCAAGCGTCGTGTTACCATCTGTACTCTGGAAATTTGATGACCCTAAGAAATTGGTTCCAGGCAGATAACCATAGAGGCCTGTCCCGCTATTTTCAGTGTATGAGACATTTATATTGAAAAGCATCATCATAAAACGAGCCAGGTACTCATCGAGGTGCAAACTTTCTTTCACATCTTTTTCTTTCCCTCCCGTAACTTCAACAATAGCTTTGGCACAATCGATTTCGGGCGTGAACATAACACGATTCTCATTAACAATTTTTGTCTGACCGTTAATCACCTTACCCTTTTCGTCAGTTACCCTTACGGTTACATTTGCGGTTCCAAGTTTATGAAAGATCGACTGCGGTGTATTCTTTTTCAATACTGCATTTCCATCTCTGAACTTTGTAGGCGCAATGGCGGTAATTGGTGCATTCTGTCTCTGCGTCTGAGCATCACGTCTTCCGCGACTAAATTCGCCATACTTCTGATTCACCCTTTTCAGGTATGGGATGCGGTTATACAGCCGGATAAAATCAGCCTGACCGTTTAACTGAATTGCACGTGAATTACTGATGCTGTTACCAATTACATAATTTGACTTCGTAATTGGAGCCACATCCCAGTCATACCCTGCCTGATAAATCACCGATGACGACGTCCAGTCGAGTAATGGCAGTTTATTTATTGGGATGGTATACGAAATATTCCATGTATGATGATAATGCGTATTCCGCCCTCCGTCCAATATGCTTTGCCAGATGGTATCGCGCCGGGCCTGATAACCAGGAAGATTTTTATCCATCGCACCAAGTGGTTCGTCAATGCGCGATGAATTGACTGCTGAAAAGTCAATTTTCAATCCGCGTGTCAGATCGAACCGAAAATCATAGTAACGGTTCCAGATATAATCCTTGAGATACGATTTTGGTATAATGAATGCCGGATTGGTGATGTTCCGGTATTGTACAGTACTGCTCGTACGATTGAGATCGGATCGGAAGGACAGCTGAGTCGGCATAAAATTGAGGTTAAAATCACGTACGATTGTTAACGCCGGTGATTTTAAAAACTTTATATTTTTGAAAGGATCAATGGGCGCGGGTCTGCTTACAAAATTATAATTCAGCAATGTACGCGTATTAAGTGTCTGTTCAAGAATCGTATTGATATCTCCGTGTTCGTACAGGTTATGTGAATAGGTGAGCGCAAAATTTGAAAGATCGTAAATTTTGGGGTTACCTGTTTTATTGGGCTTATCGATTTGAACATTCGTTAAATTGATGCTCTTTCGGGAAGTAAAATTCTGTGAAATCCGTCTGATCGAATCGCGTTCATGCGAACTTCCCGCGTTGTTAAGTGCATCCTTAAGTTTCACATCATTATCAAGCGGCGAATACTCAGGTGTAGCAACCGATTTTGAAATACCTACGTAAAGCGGAATTTTAACGCCGGACTCTGGTTTAAAAAACTTCCCAAGTTCGAGGTTAGTCGAGATATCATATTCATGACTATCGTCAAAGGTCCTTTGGCCCATTTTTGAGTCAATGTTTCCAAAACCGGTTGTAGTCATCCTACCGGCAAACGAATAGGTTCCCAAATCAGCCAGGTTTCCAGAAATGCGACCAATGGCTGCCCAACCTCCTTTTTCTTCAAAATCGGTCAGCCGAAGCTCATTCACCCATACTTCAACCGATTTTGGTCCCAGCGTTTTCCCCTTTTTATTCCGAATACCAATCATTCCAACCTCCACTTGCGACAGATCAGGGTTTCCTTTGACTTTAATCCTGTTTTTATTGTTATTTACACCTGTATGAATCTGCTCGTAAATATCACCCAGCGTAACCGTCGATCCGGCAGTTCGCATTTTACTGTTTCTGTCTAATTTCAACTGCGGCAACATTTCAAGCGGAATGTAAACGTGGTCTGCTGTTGGCCATACTTTAACGCGATCACTGTCATTTTCGTTTAAGTAAACGCCTTGGGGCGTAAGTTTTAGCGGTATTTCATATTCGTAGTAATTATATTGATAATCAGATCCTAATCGCACAAACAGGTATAGATCATCATCTTTAAGCGAAGTATTCTCCATCTGCTCTGCATGTACTTCCAGTTTCAGGGTTTTATACCTGCGCATGTCAATTTGCATCGTCTTATACGCGGCGCGGGCATCACCGGGTTGTAAATCGACCGCACGCAACACCATCGATTGCTCGTTCAATTGTGTCAGCTGGGCATTCGACGGATCAATAACACGGCTTACACCCGGAGGAAGAACATAGTTTACAGGTTTCTTGGTGCTGTTCTCCTCTATATTCACAGCTGAAATTTCGAATTGAGTTCCCGGCGCCGGAATGCTCTGATCTTCCGTCAGGTCTTTATCGTAACGTCTCCAATTGGTTCGCACAAGATCAAGCGTTGCAAATCGCATTACAACAGGCTTTTGCCACCCTCTCAAAAACATTCGCATAAAACGGATGGACCTGAAATCGTTGATAGTACCATAAACTTTATCGGGTGTGCTTACAGGTATTTTGAATTGATACCAGGTGATTGTTGTATCTGTGCCACTCTTCAGCTGGACTGGTGCTATCTTTATATCCGTGATATAGTTCTTTCCCATTACCATGTTTGCCCGGTCGATCCTGAGATGATACTGATAATAGGCTTCGTTTTCGTTCAATGTATTGTCGTCATTAATATCCTCTACATCAGGGATGGAGGTGGCGGCTGTCGGATAGCTCTCTTTCGAAAGTTCAGTGGTAGGTGAATTTCCTTCTGTACGGGCATAGTATTTATACCTTTCCAGCAAATCTTTCTTTTCGGCATCGTAATCGGAACCTCTAAAATAATGATAATCATCGCTTGACGGGTCTGCTTTCGCAACGCCTAAAGCAACTGTATTCGATACAACGTTCGAAAGATTGTTGATGTAATTGCTAAAAAATGTCCCTTCATCTTTAGAGCTTAGCCCGTCGAGTCCAACATCCTGGTTTGCACGGGCCGCGGGAGAATTGTCAAATGCTTTCACAAGCGATTGCTGTTTCGATACCCTCCCCCAGTTTGTAGCGTCTATATTTGTAGTTGATCCGTCGGCAGGCAATCCTTGTTCGAACGACTTCCGTCCATCGCGCAGAACATCTTCCGAAATATTTCCAAGATTGAAATAAAGATCACCCCCTGGATTTACATTATTGGGTGTATCCATTGCAAACGGATCCATCAGCCAGAATTCGATGTACTCCACATTGGCGGCTTCGAAATCGCTCGTTTCAATTTTTCGCATGATACCACCCCATCTTGTTTCAGGCGATTTGAGTAATCCGTTCTGGTCGACACCTGAGGAATATCCGGTGGGTGCAGCATCATAGTTGTATGAACCTCTTTCTGTGGGGTAGAAGGCCAGGTCAAGTGTAGGAATATTCGTAGGCTGACCAGCGGGTGTTTGACGCAACGGGTAAATTTCCTCCTGGAATACTTCCCTGACGCGTTGATCGTCAAGTTTTTTTTCTGCGAACAGGTACGACGGGGCTGTGCGGCGCTGCATGAAAGGATCAATAATGTACCAGGATAACAATGCCCGGTTATATCCGGTTGAAAGATTATTAATAAGGTCACCTTCGGGAAACAATTCGTTTAATTGTGGCGTACTTGCTGTGTACCAACCAACAAATGATTTAAGGTTGATAGGTGTTTTAGCTCCTTCAAAATCATCAATATAAGCTGCCCCCTCTTTTGAAATCACTTTTGAGTGACCCGGATATAGCCTTGCCCATTCGGCTTCGATTGCAATCTTTGACTCTTCCTTGGTTTTTAAAAATGGCAGCGCATTTACCATCCGGGTAATCATACCCGAAGTTGCATTGTAAGAGGCATTCAAACCAAGCATAAGATTCGAAATAGGATCCTCACCGTAATTCACCTTTTGGTAAAGCGGTTTTTCGTGGAGATACATTAGCGTACCTCCCAGGTTGAAGTTTTTACTGAATTCGTAATTCAGGTGTGTGCCCAGCATGGTTTTTTGCTGCATGCTGAAAAGATCCTGACTTTCAGTAGAGATAGAAATCGGAGTTCCCGATTCGAGCAATCCCTGGTTAATGATTTTAACTTTCCCTTGTGTATAATCGACAATGAAGTCAACATCTTCCTGCAGTTGCCGACCACCTGCGAGCACTTTTACGGAACCACGTGCAATATTGAGCGCATCAAGCGATATTTCAGTATTAGAAGATCCTTTATAACTGCCGATTAACCGAAATTTGTTCTTTTCGGCATCCTGTTCGGCCGCTGTTTTTGTTTTATCGTATAAGCTCCTGAAAACGTATTTTTTAATTGCGCTGGCATCTCCTTTCAACTGACGTTCAAGGTTCGACCCGAAAGGTTCGATCACAGGAAAAATAATCCGGCCTCGCTGGGAATTGATCGTAATGCGCTCGAGAAAATCGAAAATCCCATCCGGATAAGGATCCAGTTGTTTGTTCAAATGATCAAGGTTCATTACCCCAAGCAATATCTTTTCTTTAAGAGGCCCATCGGGCAGATAGTTCAGGTTCGATCCGGCAGCATCATTTTTAAAAAGCACATCCATCTTAAATTCCTCACTTGAAATCCGCTGACCATTAATGTTATAGATGTTTTTCATCATTAACTGCCAGTTTTTGAATACAGGATTCAGGTTGGTCCCTTTGAGCATTTTCAGAATTAGGGTGGCAGGTGCGGCAATCCCGTCTGTCGAAAATTCCCCTACCTGAAAAGTTACACCATTCGATGTGTACTGATAGGCAACGCCAAGTACCTCGTCGTTATTAATAGATTGATTTAGAGACAAATATCCAAGTTGGCGATTCAATGTGTATTCAGTTGAATCCAGTAACCGGGCGTTTTCGATTTTTTCGTAATCACGACCCCCCACAAAATCCTGAGCTGCCAACGGGCCAAGCACCTCGGTAAGCCGTGCAATATCCCGTATACCTGAATAAGTAGTTGTCATCTCCTTATAAAGCCCGTTGATGTCGTTACCTGGATAGGTATTAAACGGGAAAGAAAGCCCGGGAGTGTCGCCGAAAGCTGGAATACTCTGATTCTGTTTATTCGTGCCTTTTTCGCCAAGGTCCATCAATGCCAGAATATTTCGCGATTCCTGGAAACGGCTTGACTTATTGGTCACCCATACTTCGATCTTATTGATTGTAACAGATGATTTTATAACGGGTAACTCTGCAAGCGCCTGATCATACGTTTCGTAAAAGTAGTGGCCCAACAAAAAATGTCTGTTCGCGTCGTATTCGGTTGCATTAATTTCAAACTTCGATTTCTCGGCTCCGCCTTCTGTATTGATTACTTTGGTTTCCCCTTTTTGTTGTGAAAAGACGGTCGAAACCGACAATTTCCCGAATTGCAAATCGGTTTTTACCCCAAAAAGATTCGTTCCACCCCTGATGAGTGTCCCCGAGAGCGGCATCGAGACATTGCCAGCCTCCACCTTTTTCACAATATCGTCATCATTACCCGAATAATCGAGCTTTATTTTATTCTCAAAATCGAAGGTGGCATCTGTGTTATAGTTAAACCTCATTTTTAAACGGTCACCTACCTGTCCATCAAGGTTTACATTGATTTTCTGACTGAAATCGAAGGTCGTATTTCGCTGCATCTTCACGGGTATCGAAGGATTTTCGATCCTGTTGGTCCTGATCCCCAGGCTCATTTCGACATACCCCTGCGGTTTGATATTTACGATATTCGATCCAAAAACCTTATTGAATGCCTGTCCGCTTACACGGAACTGAGGCAGAAGTTGTGATCGCTGATTCATTGTATTTTGAGACATTCTGTCACGCCAATACTTATCAATCGATTCACGAAGGTCGGTTCTCATGTAATCTTCGCGGCTAAGAGAGAGCGGTAAACGATAATCTGTCGTCCCAATTTTTTCGGAGATCAGGTAATCGCCTGTAACCGGGTCGTATTCAACTACCTTGCGGATATTTGAGGGTTTTTTAAGGTAAAGAGATGAGGTATCCTGCGATCCAGAGTTCACAAAAACACTCTCATCCTTAAATGGGAATGGCAGTGGACCAATGGTATCCTGACGAATTGTATCCTGAGCCCCGATCTGATTTAAAAGCAAAGCTTCTCCTGTCGATCTTACCAAACCAACCATAGCAATACTATCGCAGGTTAGAGTGGTTATGATCAAGAGAATAAGAACTGCCGCCGTATTTAATAAAACCCGTCGCAATTTATTTTTAAAAACTTTTTAGTGCTATTTTCAAAAGTTGTTCCACTGTTAGTCCCGGTTGCGCTGCAATAATCTGATCCAATGAATTTTCAACCGCTTTTTTATTGAATCCCAACATTTCGAGCGCGCTTAAAGCTTCATTTCTTACTACAGAATCGCCCGTTTTGAAAACTTTATCAGAGGCTACCCCTTTACCCACCTTATCTTTAAGTTCAATAATAACCCGCTGAGCTGTTTTCGCACCTATTCCCTTTATACTTTTTAGGAGATTTACGTTTTCTGTCAGAATAGCATTGCGCAAATCATCAGGAAGATACGACGAAAGCATCATAATTGCAATAGCCGCTCCGATTCCATTTACTGCGATCAGCATCCTGAAAAAATCGCGCTCATCTTTATCGGCAAAACCATACAGTAAATGAGCATCCTCCCGTACAACCTCATGAAGGAATAACTTGCTGTGTTCGTTACCGTTTATACGTGAATAAGTATTGACAGAGATATGTAAAAAATAGCCAATTCCTCCGGTCTCGATAACAACCCCTGCCGGGGTCAATCCTGAAATTGTTCCTTTAATAAATTCGTACATAGAATGTTAAAAAGCTCCTGATTAATTAAAAAATGAAACAGACTAATATTTATGACATACAACAAACAGTTCGAAAAACGTTTTTGTTCTATTTCAATAAATTATAAAGCGGGCACTGTATGTGCCTAACCCTTCAAAAGTACAAATAAAAATGGTTACGCAAAATCATTATTACCGTCATTACACCATTAAGATTCAAAGCATAACCATTTAGTTGCGAGGTGACATGATCCGCTCAAAACTTATTAATTGCCAAAATATTTTTCTTTAATATCTTCAATATATATAGTCGTGTAAAATGAATTTTTGCATAGAATACGATTTGTAACCCTAGCCCGTATATAAAACCAATGATCGTGAATTAAAAATCGATTTAAATCAATATAAGGTTTAATTACTGATACGCACAATTCACTATTTTGTTCTATTTTTACTATGTTGTTGATTTATTGTAAATTTATCATCTGCTAAAAACCAATTAATGGATATTGCAAACCGCTTTCCCCAAAATCCGCTGCTTCGTCCCTCCGATCTGAAACCCGGTATTGAAGGGATGGAACTATTTTGCCTTCTTAACCCGGGTGTTTTTCAATACGAAGGGAAAATATGGCTGTTGCTGCGTGTTGCGGAAAGGCCCGGACAGATTGAAGGCAAAATCAGCTTTCCCGTTTACAATAGCGAAGGCAAAATTGAAATTCTGAGCTTCGACAAAACTGATCCGGACCTGGATTCTTCCGACCCGCGCATCATCAGCTACAAAAAGAAGGATTACCTGACAACACTCTCCTATCTGCGACTGGTTTGCAGTGAGGACGGAATTCATTTTTATGAGCCCGTTGGTTATCCACCTGTTTTTGGTACAGGTGATCTGGAGTCTTTTGGTATTGAGGACTGTCGTGTGGCAACACTGAAAGATGGATTCTGCCTTTCATTTACCGAAGTATCTGAATTTGGAGTTGGTGTTGGACTTATCAGGACCAACGACTGGAAGAACTTCAGCCGCGAGGGGATGATTTTACCTCCGCATAATAAGGATTGTGCGATATTCGATGAAATGATCGGCGGGAAATACTTTGCCCTCCACCGCCCCAGCAGCCCTGAACTGGGTGGAAACTATATCTGGCTGTCCGAATCGCCAGACCTGATTCACTGGGGTAAACACAAATGCATCGCAACTACACGCCACGGATTATGGGATTCGAATCGTGTTGGAGCAGGTGGGGCACCCATCAGAACTGTATCCGGATGGCTGGAGATTTATCACGGTGCAGACAGCAACAATCGCTATTGCCTTGGGGCATTGCTTCTTGATATTAATGATCCGTCAAAAGTTCTGGCGCGAAGTATTGATCCGATCATGGAACCCATCAAAACCTATGAACAAACCGGATTTTTTGGCAATGTAATATTTACCAACGGCCACTATGTAAAAGGTGATGATATCTTTATGTATTACGGGGCAAGCGATGAGGTGATCTGCGGAGCAAGGTTCTCCATTTCTGAAATACTCTCAACTTTAATCTAAATGTCTGCAAATTTAACCTGAAGACATGTCCTCTCAATTCCAACCTTAAACACCACTGCCCAAATCAATTGCAAAAACTATTCTCCGCCTGTTCTGTCAATCTCGTGACGCTGCAACGGGTTTTTCGATAGGGCATTGTATCTTTTACGATTCTCAAACAGGTCAATAGCCAGGTATAATGCATTACGAAACGATTCCTCGGACGCGGTACCTGTTCCGGCAAGGCTGTAAGCGGTGCCGTGACCCGGTGAAGTACGAATAATCGGTAAACCCGCGGTATAGTTTACGCCTGATTCGAATGCAAACGACTTGAAAGGGATCAGTCCCTGATCGTGGAACATGGCAAGTGTGGCATCAAATTTCTTAAATTCGCCGGCGCCAAAAAAACCATCAGCAGGATAAGGCCCCAAAGCGATGATTCCCTCTTCATTCGCCTGTTTGATGGCGGGCAGAATGATTCGCTGCTCCTCGTCGCCAATCAAACCACCATCACCGGCATGCGGATTAAGTCCCAGAACTGCAATGCGTGGTTTACGGATTGAGAAGTCTTCGAGCATTGTTTTATGAAGAACTCTCAGGTTACTCAGTATTTTTTCTTTGGTGATCAATGATGTTACCTGACTTAAAGGAACGTGACCAGTTACAACACCTACCTTTATAATATCACTTACCATGAGCATCAGGAAGTTCTTCATGCCAAATTCTTTGGCAAAAAACTCTGTGTGTCCAGGAAAACTAAAACTTTCGGATTGTATGTTTTCTTTGTTAATTGGAGCTGTCACAACAACGTCGATGTCACCCGATTTAAGATCACGTACTGCAGCCGTAAGCGCTGCAAAAGATGCTTCACCCGCCTGTTTAGTCGATTTCCCAATTTCTACCCGCACTTCCTCGCTCACACAATTGATGATATTCACCCGCTTAGGGTTCGCATCTTTTGCGGTATTAACCTGATTAAAAGTGAAAATTTCGCTGTCCATCGCTTTCCGGTAGTAGGCGGCCACTTTGGGTGATCCGTAGACAATAGGTGTACACATTTCCAATATCCTACTGTCAGCTAAAGCTTTAATAATTACTTCGTAACCTATGCCATTAATATCACCGTGGGTGATTCCCACCTTAATCTTATGTTGCTCCATTCCAAAATCTTTTATAGATAATCGTAAACCGGATTTTTAAACGGTTCACTTGCCAAATTTAACCTTTTATTCGATATTTCACAGCGGGTTTTAATGCTCAGCAGAAGTAACCACTTCGCAGCTAATTTTGCAGCATTTTATTCATTCAGAATATTTCTATCGGGTTCATGCCATGTTCTTCAGAAAATCTATCAGCAGTCGCACGCCGGAAGCCGTTCCCCCTTTTATCCGGTAGTGATCAGATGTGGCTAAAAATGCAGGACCGGCAATGTCGAGATGAATCCATGGATAATCCACAAATTTCTCCAAAAACTTGCCGGCAGAAATAGCTCCGCCTTCACGTGCACCAATATTCTTCATGTCGGCGATATCCGATTTGATCGATTCGTCATACTCTTCCCATAGCGGAAACTCAACAACACGCTCATAAACATTCTCTCCGGATTGCTTCAATGCTTCAAAGGTTTGTGCTCCGGCATTTCCCATTCCCACAATGCCATGCTGACCGATCGCCATGGCAGCCGAACCCGTGAGGGTTGCTACATCAATCACCAATTCGGGATGGTAATCTTTAGCAAAAGAAAGCGCATCAGCCAATATCAAGCGTCCTTCAGCATCAGTATTCAACACCTCGACCGTTTGACCGCTGTGCATATAAATCACGTCTCCCGGTGCATAGGCATTTCCATCCGGACGATTATCGGTCGAAGGAACCAGGGCGATCAGGTGAAGTGGCAATTGTGATTTGGCAGCAAAATACATGACTGCCGCGACTACAGCGCTTCCGGCCATATCGCATTTCATGTAATCCATCGAATCTTTTGTCGGTTTCAGGCTTAGCCCACCGGTATCGAATACAACCCCCTTTCCTACCAAAACGATTGGTTTTGTGTTCTTTGCATCGGCAGGTTTCCATTCCATCACCGAAAAGGTTGGCGGATCAATACTTCCCAGGTTTACAGCCAGCAATCCACCCATCTTTAAAGCTTCAATCCGATCTTTATGAAAAATCTCGGTCGTAAAGCCGGCCAATTTCCCCATCGATTCGAAGTTCTCTGCCAGTTTCACGGCATTCAGATGCGATGCCGGTTCATTCACAAGGTTGCGCGCCATAAAAACAGCTTCAACCAAAATTGCCAATAAGTCAATATCGTTTTTCGAAACATCACTTCCTGCAAAATTGATATTTTCAAGATTCCACTGCTTTTTAACCGTTGCTGACCGATACTTCAAAAATTGGTAACTCCCCAATGCCAAACCCTCCGCGAGGGCAAGTCCCGTCTTTGCATTGGCTGATGGAACAATGATATCGATGTCGCTGATTTTCTCTTTTCGCAATATTCCTGAAATTTCATTGCCTCTTTTACGGCATTGCTCAAGGAATGCTCCATCAACTTTTAAAGGGTCGGCAAAGGCAACAAGAATCAATTCGTTGTACCTGTTCACTATAACCAATTCATTCTCCTCAAATTGTTTAAGGGTATAAATCAATTCGTTTTCAGTAAGTGGAATTCCGGTAAAGACGGCCTTGTCGAATATCAGATATGCCTTCGCCGCAAACTGGATCTGGTTGGTTATGCTAAATTGAAACTTCATAGTCTTGTTTTATTGTTTTTGTTATCATATTGTAACCAACAATTTCAAATGTCGATGGTTCAAAAATACTACCTTTGTCGCAAATTTTTTTACGCTATGAATTTCGATCGGATTTTTAACCGTGCATTAAGTCTGGAACCACTTTCATTAGAGGAGGGTATAATGCTTTACGAGCAGGCACCAACTTCCGAGTTAGTATTTATTGCCAACCAGTTGCGGCAAAAGTTTCATCCGGGCAATACCGTCACATGGATGATCGACAGGAACATCAATATTACAAATATCTGTATATCAGGATGCAAATTCTGTAATTTTCACCGGAAGATCAACGGGGAAGGAACTTACACCACCACCTTCGAAGAGTACCGAACGAAGATAGAAGAGATGCTGCAATTGGGCGGAAACCAATTGCTGATTCAGGGTGGAATGCATCCCGGGTATGGACTGGCCTTTTATACCGACCTGTTTTCGCGTTTGAAAAGTGAGTTTCCCGCAGTCAGGTTACATGCGCTGGGGCCACCTGAAATTGTACACATCGCCAGGAAAGAGCGCATGTCGTACCGCGAAGTACTTGAGAAACTGATCGAATCGGGACTTGACAGCTTACCCGGAGCTGGCGCGGAAATTTTGTGCGACCGCGTCCGGAAAGAGATCTCGCCGGCGAAAGCACGAACTGCCGAGTGGCTCGACGTGATGGCCGAAGCCCACAAACTGGGAATGGTGACTTCCGCAACGATGATGTTCGGACATATTGAAACCCTTGGTGAAAGGATTTCACACCTGATTTACTTGCGTGATTTACAATCACTAAAACCAGTTTCAGCGCCCGGATTTATGGCGTTTATTCCATGGCCGATTATGTCGGAAGGAACAGAATTGGGAAAACTGATCAAATTAACGCCAGTGCTACCGATTGAATACATCCGCACGATTGCCATCAGCCGGATTGTTTTGAATAATATACCAAACATTCAGGCATCGTGGCTGACGATTGGCAAAGAAACAGCGCAGGTTTCTCTTCATGCAGGAGCCAATGATTTAGGTTCAATCATGATTGAGGAAAATGTTGTCTCAGCGGCTGGAGCTTCCGTTAAACTGTCAGCCCTTGAGATGCAACGCACAATTACAGAAGCCGGTTTTCTGCCACAGTTACGTTCGCAGGATTACAAATTCATTGATTTGCCGGATGTGGTTGAAAAATATATACCATAGCTCGTATAACAGTTGAAAAATTAGTTATTTTGCTCAGGCAAATTTAATTTATTATAAATACAAGAATTATTAATGAGAAAGTGGCGCACCGATGACTCAGCTGAGCTTTATAACATCAACGGATGGGGAATTAATTACTTTTCGATCAATGAAAAAGGACATGTAGTAGTTACCCCCCGTAAAGATGGCATTGAAGTTGATTTAAAGGAATTAGTGGAAGAACTTCAACTGCGGGATGTTTCTGCTCCGATGCTGATCCGTTTTCCCGACATTCTCGACAGCAGGATCGAGAAAATGGCCAGTTGTTTCAAAATAGCTTCCGAAGAATATGCCTACAAAGCCCAGAATTTCATCATCTATCCCATCAAGGTTAATCAAATGCGGCCTGTTGTGGAAGAAATTGTTGGTCATGGCAAGAAATTCAACATCGGGCTTGAGGCTGGTTCAAAACCTGAATTACATGCTGTTATTGCCATCAATACAGATAATGACTCACTGATCATTTGTAACGGCTATAAAGACGAGGACTATATTGAGCTGGCACTTCTGGCGCAAAAGATGGGACGTCGTATCTATTTGGTCGTTGAAAAACTGAGTGAACTTAAACTGATTATTAAGATTGCCAAACAGTTCAAAATAAAACCCAACCTTGGAATAAGGATCAAACTGGCCAGTTCAGGAAGTGGAAAATGGGAAGACTCTGGCGGCGACGTCAGTAAATTCGGACTCACCTCCAGTGAATTACTCGAAGCACTCGACATCCTTGAAAAACAAAAGATGAAAGATTGCCTGCACCTGGTTCATTTTCACATTGGCAGCCAGGTCAATAAAATAAGGCGCATTAAGATTGCGATCCGTGAAGCATCACAGTTCTATGTCCAGCTGCACCTGAACGGTTACAACATCAGTTTCGTCGATATTGGTGGCGGTTTGGGTGTCGACTACGATGGAACTCGTTCGTCGAACAGCGAAAGCAGTGTAAACTACAGCATACAGGAATATGTCAACGACGTAATTTCTACGATGGTTGATGTAAGTGATAAAAACAACCTCCCTCATCCTAATGTGATTACAGAGTCGGGACGGTCTCTCACAGCCCATCATTCGGTGTTGATATTTGAGGTGCTCGAAGCCACCTCGCTGCCCGTCTGGGAAGAAGACGAGGAAATTGAAGAAGACGGACACGAATTGCTCAAAGAGCTTTATTCTTTATGGAATACATTGAACCAGACCCGTATGCACGAAACCTGGCACGATGCCCAGCAGATACGCGAAGAAGCACTGGATCGTTTCAGCCTTGGATTACTTGATCTTCAGACAAGGGCCAAAATCGAAAAACTGTTCTGGTCGATTGCCAAGGAGGTTCAGCAAATGACCAACGGGATGAAACACATCTCTGAAGAGCTGACCACGCTTCCGAAATTACTGTCGGATAAATATTTTTGCAATTTCTCACTTTTTCAGTCGTTACCCGATTCATGGGCCATCGACCAGATATTCCCAATTATCCCGATTCAGCGTCTCGACGAGAAACCCGACCGTTCGGCTACCCTTCAGGACATCACATGCGATTCGGACGGCAAGATTGATAATTTCATTTCGACCCGGAACCTCTCCTATTACCTTCCGGTCCATTCACTAAAACCGAAGGAGCCTTATTATATAGGTGTATTTCTTGTTGGCGCTTACCAGGAAATTCTGGGCGATTTGCATAACCTCTTCGGAGATACAAATGCCGTACATGTTTCAGTTGATGATAAAGGTTACAGCATCGATCAGATTATCGACGGAGAAACGGTCGCCGAAGTGCTTGAATATGTGCAGTACAACCCGAAGAAATTAGTGCGGACCGTTGAAACATGGGTAACCTCCTCCGTAAAATCAGGAATCATCACGGCAGAAGAAGGAAAAGAGTTCCTCTCGAATTACCGTTCCGGCTTGTATGGTTATACGTATCTTGAGTAGGAGATAATTGCTCTAAGATTCCGGATGGTTTCTTTATCCTGTCAGGGATAAAATGTTGGTAGAAAATGTAATCCCCAGATTGTCTTTATCCCGTCAGGGATTAACGGTCGGTAGAAAAATGTGTGGCAGAACGAAGTTTCGTCCCGTATGGGACGACAGATCTCACAACTATCCTGTTTTCTACCGACGTTATGTGCCTGACGGCACAATTTCCACAGCAACATTTTTTATATCCTGTAATTGATTGACTGGTTGTAGAAAAATACAATTGCCCGATGTTTTTTATCCCATCAGGGATAATCGGTCGGTAGAAAAATGTGTGGCAGAACGAAGTTTCGTCCCGTATGGGACGACAGATCTCACAACTATCCTGTTTTCTACCGACGTTTTGTGCCTGACGGCACAATTTCCACAGCAACATTTTTTATATCCTGTAATTGATTGACTGGTTGTAGAAAAATACAATTGCCCGATGTTTTTTATCCCATCAGGGATAATCGGTCGGTAGAAAAATGTGTAGCAGAACGGAGTTTCGTCCCGAATGGGACGAAAGATCTCACAACTATCCTGTTTTCTACCGACGTTATGTGCCTGACGGCACAATTTCCACCGCAATAATTTTTAATTTCTGTCATTGATTGACTGGCTGTAGAAAAATACAATTACCGGATAGTTTCTTTATCCCGTCAGGCACATTTATCATCAAAATAATTTCCTGCCATATCAGCCGCCCTTATGCGTCTGAATTTACCCTTTGATCGAAACTTTTTTTTGCTGCCTTCCGTAACTTCATGGTACAAATCAGAAAATGAATTGACAAAAACCTAATCCATATGTCAAATACTTATACTCAAATTCACATTCATGCCGTATTTGCCGTCCAAAATCGGATGTCTCTTATTTCGAAACTTTGGAAAGAGCGTTTATATCAATACATTACTGGTATAATTCAGCACAAGGGACATAAGCTATTAGCGATAAATGGAATGCCCGATCATGTTCATATACTTTTCGGAATGCGACCTACACAATCCTTGTCTGACTTAATGCAGGATGTAAAGGGCGATTCATCGCGATGGATCAATGAGAACAGGTTTGTCAATGGTAAATTTTCCTGGCAGGAAGGATTTGGAGGATTTTCATACAGTAAATCACAAGTTTCGGCAGTAGCCGAATATATTGAAAAACAGGAAGAACATCACAAAATAAAAACCTTTATTGCCGAATATCGCAAAATATTAACTGATTTTGGCATCGATTACGATGAACAGTATATTTTTAAACCAATCGAATAAGGGTCGTTTGTTATAATAATGAAATGGTTCCGATATGCCAGCGGTCAGTTTCAAATTCCAGGAAATGGGTTTTGACATGATTTTAACAATCACCCGATCACATCTATTATCCCCCGGCAAACACAATAAAAACATGTGAATAGTATAACTCTTAAATTTAATTGTGTAACATGCTCCGGCATTATTGTGATCAACTTTGTCCCCTGATTTTTTATTATTCATTTAAAATTTAAATCATGTTCAAAATGAAAATCAAAACAGGTGTAGACTTCATCACGAAAAATCTATCTTATGTAGCATGCTTCGGCTTGATGGTGTTGCTGTTACCTTCTTGTTCCAAAGACACGAACAATAACAGCAGCAAGGACAAGGCGCACATCACTGTGCGAATGACAGATACTCCCGCAAATTATGACGCCGTTATGGTCGATGTTGTGGGTTTAGAAATCATCGGAAGCAATAATGCTGCAGTAACACTTAATGCAACTGCAGGTGTTTATAATCTGCTTGATTTATCAAACGGGGTAAGTACACTCGTAGCAACAGGTGATATGGAAGCGGGAACAGTTTCGCAAATCAGGTTGATATTGGGGCCTAATAACACAGTGACCGTTGGCGGCGTAGTTTACCCGCTCAGCACACCAAGTGCCATGCAATCGGGATTGAAACTACAACTCAATCAAACTTTCGAGCCCGGAGTTGCCTATAATATCCTGCTCGATTTTGATGCAGGTCAATCGATTGTAATGCAGGGAAATGGTACCTATCAGTTGAAACCAGTTATCAGAACCATTGATACAGCGATTGGCGGTTCTATAAAAGGAAGCATTACCCCAATTGGTGCAATTGCTACTGTAACTGCTACATCGAATGGAATATCCTATTCCTCGGTAACCAATACAAGTGGTGCATTTATGATCGCAGGACTGCCTGCAGGAACCTACGATATTACGGTTACTCCGGAACTACCTTTGCGGCCTATTACCGTCGTCGGTAAAGTAGTTGTTATCGGAGCTTCGACCAACATCGGAATAGTCGTTCTGTAAGGTTTAAAACCCAATATAATATTCAGGAGGTTGTCTCATTCATTGAGATGACCTCCTTTTATTTTATGGAAATGGCGTTAGGGATTTGAACGCGGATGACGCTGATGTAAACAACGCTGATTATCACTGATTTCTATATCCCTTTAGTAATTAACGACAGGTAAAATATGAAATTTGTGAATGTTTTTTATCCCGTCAGGGATAATCGGTCGGTAGAAAACGTTTAACGTGGTAGGGTTTCGTCCCGTACGGGACGACAGAATTCATAAATATTCTGTTTTCTACCGACGTTATGTGCCTGACGGCACAATTTCCATCGCATTTTTTCCCCTTCCAGCTTACCAAAGGTGCAAATCAGAGAATGAATTACCAAGCAATTCACTGAAGGTCAAACAAAACACAGGAAGGATAATACAACGCACCGAAAAGTCGTACAAAACGATGTGATTGTGACACAAAGTCAGCGAACAGTCGCGCAAAACGATGTGATTGTGACACAAAGTCAGCGTATTGTGACACAAAGTCAGCGAATGGTCGTGCAAAACGATCTGATTGTGACACAAAGTCAGGTGTAGGTCGAACATAGACATGTGATGGTCGCACATAGAATACTGAATGCTACACATACGAATGTTGAGGTCGCACATGGTGTGTTTCACCCCGCACATATTTACTTTTGGGCGATACAAACGGATTTTTATTGTGCTATTTAAAATAAAAGGTTAATTGTTGGGTACGCAAGTGCACTCACCTATTTTGGTAAACATATCTGACGGCCAACTACGATGTTGCAAGTAAAATATTTTACACTTTATCAAAATCCCCATTCTTACGCAGTCAAAGTTCTTTCCGTTAGTCCTGATATACAAATCGTTTGTTCCTTTGTAAAATTTATTAATAATGGTAAATAATTTGTTCAAATAAATACAATTTAAAATGATTTTTATGTAGATTTAACAAATTAAAACTTCAAATTAGATTGGGATTATTGATTGTGCTAAATAATCCTGATCAATTTGAGAATTGCATTTCGTTAATCAGAAATATTTTTAGTTTGCAAATTATATTTGCCATACAGGTAGCACTGCGAATCTGTCATGGGAACCGTTCATTCGGATCACCTGATGGGGTAAAATCTATTGCTACATCCGTCCATCTTTTCTTTACTCGCTCACGCTTATCATCTTGCATAAAACACACAGTCAGCGGTTTTCGGTTGATGCTGGTATTAGCTGTTTTCTTTGCCATTAGCATTCGTGCTTCATTTGCACTGACGGCAGGCGATTACAAATCGGTTGATAGTGGTAAGTGGGATGTATTGGCAACATGGGCCCGATATAATGGATCAGCATGGATTCCCTCTCCAGCTGAAGGTTGGCCTGGTCAATTTACGGGCACCACGGGCGCAGTTCTGATAAAAGCCGGAGATAACGTAACTGCGGCAGGCATTATCAGCACAAATCCGTTGGGAACCGTGACAATCGAAGGAACATTAACACTCGGGGACAATGCCTCTTTTACTTTAAGTACAGCGAGCCTAACAATTACTGCTGGTTTAAGCACTAATGCTATAATATATTTTGACAAAAAAGGGGAACTAAAATTACCCTACAATGCAGCAATCTATTTAACAGCCGGAAGTCTAACAGGAATCAATTGCAACGCTAATCAAATAATTTCTTTCGGATTAGTAAGTTTCTCCTGTACAGGAGGTGGATCTTGTGGCGATTTTGGTACGTTAATGACAAATGGGGGAAATCAATCCGCAACATTAAACTCCGGAGTTGGTAGCAATATTCAAATAAACTGTATCGGTACCCCTATTACGCCAATCGTATATATGCTAAGTAGTGGCGCCACCGGAGCAACAACGGCACCGCTACCTTCAGGTGTTACCGGAAATTACAATTTAGGTTCAGGATTGTATACAATCAGTGGAATACCCACTGTAGCAGGAACTTTTAATTATCTGCTTACACAGACAGGTCCAGGCGTTTGTTTAAATGCAACGAATAGTGGTACAATTACCGTTTTAGCCAATCTACCGCCTGTTCTGATCACCCCTCCTTCAAAATCGTTCTGTGTGGAAAGCCTCTCGCTGGTATATTATGACCCCACGAAAACGAATATTCTTAATCCAGGTCCGCCTGATTACTATACCTTCCTTGCAGGCGATACCGATTTTGACCTTAATCCGTCATCCTATTTCTTAGATGATAAAACCCCGATAGGCGATTTAATACTTCACTGGAAAATAACAGATAGTGCCAATCAGCCGATCAATGCGGTTAGCGGGGTGCTATTAAACGATATAGTTGGCCAGGTTTCGGATTATACCAATGCTATTGCCACAAAAACGAACATTGTTTTTCAGGGAGCAGTAAATGCAGATGTAACCTATAAAATAACTTACTGGCTGGAGGACACTTGTGGCAATCTCTCGGATCCAAAGGTAATCACTATCACAATCAAACCAAGACCAAACATCAATAAAGTAAATTAAAGAAATCATATACAAATACATAACAGATGAACCTAAAAATTAACACAAAAAACAGCCAGATTCTCTATAATGCTTCTACCGGACCGTACGCAACTTTTACTAGGTTACAATCGAAATCGGACTTTCCAAACTTCATTTTGATTAAGAATAAGGGAGAGAGCCCGCATGGATGCTCGCGTAGTTCGGGAAGCAGCCTGAGGCTGCACCAGGAAATAAATCGCATTGCCAGTAAAGAAAACAATATCAACAGTTTAAAACACATTAAAACAATAAACAAATTTTAATATTTAATGAAATGAAAAAGCAAATTTTTATTCTCGTGTTTGTGTTATTCTACTTAGGAATGACAAAATCTTACGGACAGCTTGCACCAAGGTCTATTGTCTGTTTACCCGCTGATGCCCTACATCCGGTTGTTGGTACTTCGTATACTTATCAAATTGATGTACCTGGAGTACCCACTAATGGAACACCATGGGCAGCCGGTTCTTTGAAGTACAAATGGTTTGTTACCCAATTAGATCTTACGTTAGCAACCCCTGATGATTTCTTTATCAATGCCGCAGGAGTATTAAGGGCTAAAAACGATCTCGGTGATGGTACTGGAACTTATATTGCTGCTGCCTCTGCCGGTGATTACGATGCTAATCCAGGGGACAATATTATAAGTCTTACATGGAAAAGTTTTGTTTACACGGCCAACAAACCAGTTTTTGTTTTGATCTATGTTACAGGTTCTACAACTTCTTCAGCAGGTGTAACATTATGCACTACTGAAAACTTGAAAGTTTTCAAAATAGAACCACTGAACGCTTTTACACTTGACATTGACAATTTAACCACAACAGGTGCTCCCCACACTATAGGAAATCCTGCGTCACTACTATATTATGGTGATCTATACGAACAATGTATTGCTGACATTGCATCAGCAAAATACTCAGCAGCTGGGATGATCTATGATTTTGGTCAAAATCAATTGTTATATGAGGTGGTTGCTGCTAACTGGTCAAATTCATGGAGATTGGGAGTACAACTTTCAGGTATAGACCCGAATGAAACCATAACTGTAGAATGGTCAAAGAAGAAAACATTTGTAAATACAACTAGTCCTGTATATGCAATGACAGGACCAGCAAATAGTACCGTTACGGCAGATGTGCTAACATACACGAACGCAATCCCTGCGAATAATGTCGTACCTTCCACAGGTACTACTGTTGGAGTTGCCGGTGAATCAATCTTTATACGTGTAACACTTGACCACAGCGTAGTCGGAAAAAGTTTTCAAGGCACAGTAGATGAGACCATCAAACTGGCAGTAGATGGTATGACACTTTGGGATGCATCCCTGCCAACACCGGCATTTACTAAAGGAGACGTTAACTATGCCAATACAATATTAAACGCAGGTCCTCCTGTTACTTGCAATCCCTTGGTTGAAGATGGTTACGTTAATGATTTTGCACTTCAGCAAATAAAAGCTAGACCCGCTATTAATTCCACTACTCTAACAATGCCAAATCCAGGTTTAACTACAGTAATACCAATACCATAAGATAGGTAATAATCATTTTATTTGCTTTTTCATAAACCCAATACTTTCTCCGGTTGGAAACGAGACTGACCGGAGAAAGACCGGGTAAAGAAAAGCAAGAGTCAAATTATGAATTACGAATTCCAAATCTGAAATCGAAAAATAAGCGATAGCCAATTGGGAATTATGAATTAATTACGAATCAAGAGTTAATTACGAATCGAAGATCGGCGAAAGCCAATTACAATTTAGGAATTGTAGAATAGAATTTTAAACGTTGAAATATAAACCCCTCTATATAGTGCGTCGGGCGTTGGTAGCGCTGCTACTTTGGCTTTTGGCTTTGGCTCCCGCCATGGCTATATCTGTCGTATACGAGGGTGTCACATCACAATTAAATGTCAATGCAATTCCAGGCCATACTTACACCTGGGAAATCTATACGGACACACCTGTCGACTTTGCCGTAGTGCCGGGTAACTGTCCGACTACCTCCGCCAACTTTGCAGGAGCCAATACAGGCGCAAGTGTAAGTATCAACTGGATCAAACCAGGTATCTATTTTTTCAAAGTTACCGCGCGCGATGCCGCCATGTGCGCGATGAATTTCAAGGTGGAAATGTTCAAAGTAATGCCTGCCGAAGCGAAGGCAGTTATCACAGGAGTCACTGTAGCCGGGGCCTGTCAGCAGGTTCAGCTCGACGCTGTGAAATCGACCGGAAATAACTTAAAATATGAATGGTCAACCATCGATCCGGATGGTACAATCACCCAAACAACGGGTCTTAAAACCGAATTTTCGATCTCCCCCAATTATACAGGTCTGCTACCTGCCAATTTCAAAGTTAAACTCACCGTAACCGACCAACTGAGCGGCAAAACGAGCGACGATTTTATCACCATCAAGGTCGATCGTCTGCCGGTTGCCAATGTTTACACATCCGGCATTTATCAAAAAGACGGAACAATGCTCGCCGATGGGAAACGTTCGACGGGAACTGCACTGAACTACAACTGGTACACCACCGGAGGAGACATCACCGGACCCGATAACCAGCAGGTGGCGAACTTATACGGAACCGGCACTTACTCACTAAAAGTAACCGACTTTTATAAATGCTTCAATGAATATAGTTTCCAGCTGAAATTCGATCAGATCATCGCCGTTCGCGATTATACACGATTATCGTGGGCGCAGGATACCATCCTGCATGTATTGGACAACGACCACCTGCCCGATGATTTTGTAACCGGTAAGGTGCGAATCACGCAACTGCCTTCTATGGGTGATGCCGTGCCGAATGAAGATGGTACAGTAACTTATACACCTCGTGATAAAGTCTCAGGTCACGACCAGTTTGTATATGAAGTGTGCGATGCGATAGGCAACTGTTCATCCGCAACGGTCACCATCGATATTTACGACAGTCCAATTATGATCCCGGAAGGATTTTCACCAAATGGCGACGGTATAAACGAACTCCTGAATTTCGAAGGGCTGGGAGCCTATGGGGTATCACAGCTAACTATTTTCACCCGAACAGGAGAAGTTGTATACACAAGCAATGATTACAAGAATGACTGGGATGGAACCAACACGGCAGGCAAGACGGGCAACTTCGAAAAAGTTCCCTCAGGCACTTACTATTATGTATTAAAACTGGGAGACACAAACAGAACGTTGAAAAAATTTATATATATTGGATACTAATTCCAGTTGCTTTTCCGTTGTTCTTATAATCATATATAGATTTCTACATGCGTTTCATAATTTCCCATGCTAATAACCTAGAAGGTTTACACATAGATAGCTTTTTAGGACCGTTGAAATAACCCCGTAACAGCCACCATCGATGGTGGTTTTAATATTTAAAGCGTTTGCTTTACGACGAAACCCGGCATCATTTTACACACTGCAAAGTACTTTTTATACCACAAAGAGTCAAACTGAAAATTCATCCCGACCACTGTGAATCGTGCAACTTCTTACAGAAATTGTGTAACTCTTTACACCATTTAAGTGAAGATATTTGCAGTGAAATAATTTTTTTACGCACAAGCCCGATCCATGATGGACTTTATTACGCTGTTGAAAGAATCACAACTAATTTATTTGGCACGAAAAAGGCTCCGGGGGAAACTGGTGCCGGAAGTCGTTTCGTACATCATGCGGATAAAATTATTGCAGCAATCCCTGCTTCCGGACAAAACCTGCCGGAATTCTGATTAGCGTTTATAAAAAACAGCTAAAACTACTATTTCTGATAAAAGCTAAATATCAGCCATATAATAGCAGATTTAAATACCATTGATTTATTTTTTGAAATTATATAAAAATAAGTGCTAAAACAGGGTAACAATTGAATGCCCTTTCCTATTAACAGATGAATCGGAATGTATTTTTCAAAACTAAGAATTAATTTAAACAACATAATTATTGCTCATGGCTCCCTGGAGAAAGAGCGATAACCGGTCGTCAAAAATGAGTTTTAAGAATATATATCACTAAATCCTATTGTTTTACATTTCGACTTTTTATTTACGCCCGTAAAATTTAAATTTTATTTGAATTAATATTTCTTTACATTTTTTTTGCTTTTGTAAATATTTAATGCATCTTTGTAACAAATATTTTTTCTTTGAATAATAATTTAACAAATCTAAAAGAGAATTACACAAAACGGTTATGAATTTGAGAAGGTCTTAGAGATTGAACTCAAAGAATAATAAAAATATCAACCTTGTATCATAATCATACACCCTGATCGCTTTTGTTGTTATTTCAAAAAAGCTTAAACATCACGGCAACACTGATCGAACTTCCCTTAAAGATTCGAAATAGAAAACTATTGCTTATGGATAAATCATATACATCAATATCATTTCGCTAGAATTAGTTTAAAAGCGATCATTTTCTTTTAAAATAATTTAGAAAAATCCGAGAAATCTGCTTTACGGTCATTGCTATGTCCTCTTTCAGCAGATTTAATAAATAAATATTATAAAATAACATCTGTCCGCTTGAAAGTTACATTAACGATATTATTGGCCCTTCTACCCTTTGATGGTGTTCGCTTTTGCAGATCATCTGAAGGGGCAAAAAACTATTGTGCAGTAACTTGTGTCGGCAGCTATCTACAATCCCTCCTGGTTAGAATTTGGGTGCACACGACAAGAAATTATCGTTTTATCCTTGCATTATCACTCTTAGCTTTTATGGTTGTAAGTATTAATGCTCAAACATCCCAAACATACACGTTAGTCGGAACTCATACTTTTACTCCACCGTCAGGTGTTACGAGCATAAACGTACAGGCATGGGGAGGCGGCGGATCCGGCGGTTACAACACAAGTGGCAGGGCCAGAGGTGGTGGCGGCGGTGGTGCATATACCAGCGGAACCATCAGTTGTATTCCTGGTGTTCCAATTACGATTATCGTTGGTGCTGGCGGAATTTACAACGATAATAACACAGCCACAGATGACGGCGGAAAATCATCAGCAGGTGTAATCGTTGCCAATGGCGGTTCAAGAGGGGTTGTTGGAAATAATGTTGCAACAAACGGAGGCCCTGGCGGAATATCTTCAACTAATCCTGGAGGAGTCACTTCTTTTCTATCTTTTCCGGGTGGTAATGGAGGTAATGGCTATGTGAACGGCGATCATGGCGGTGGCGGTGGCGGCGGAGAATCTGCTTCAGCAACAGGTGCAGGTAATTCAGGAGGTCCGGGTACTTCCAACGGTAACGGAGGAGCAGGTGGTTCCGGAAATGCAGGTGGCGGAGATGGTGGCAGAGGTTCGGATAACAATGGCTTTTCGAATAGTGTCAATGGAACCTCACCTGGCGGTGGCGCAGGAGGAAGAGGCGATGATAATGGCTCAAACAGAAATGGGGGAGACGGACAGGTGATACTATCCTGGTCGGTTCCGATCGGATATTGCATTGGAAATGCGCTCTCCGTTATTAGTAATCTGAACGTAACCAGTTCGACCAGTGCAATCGGTGCACCTGATGGCGATGGCGCTCACCTGAATGAAACAAACGATCAAATAACCCTGGAACTAACCAGTGGAAATCCGCTTACTGCAGCAGGCACTGTTGATGTGGTATGGCAGAGGGTTTCAAGTTACAATACGATTATCCGAGTTGAAGTGTCAGAAAACGGAACCGCATGGGTAATTGAAGGTAACTATACAAATATAAATCCACGAGTTTCGTGGATAACCCAATCAATTTCTCTCCCGGTAAATACCCGGTACATCAGGTTTACCAGTAATAATGGATATGACCTGGATATCGATGCCGTTACCTTTTCTACACCCTGCGCGGCATCCTGTATAACCCCGGCAATTTTTAATGTGACCGGTGGCGGAGTTTATTGCTCCGGCAGCGGATTACCAATCAATTTATCCGGCTCCGAAACAGGCGTTGCCTACCAACTGTACCTTGGGTCAAATCCACAAGGTTCCCCCGTTGCAGGAACAGGCGCAGCAATAAACTTTGGCAACCAGGTAGCAGCAGGGAATTACACCGTAATTGCTACCCGAATAACCGGTGGATGTGTTTCGACGATGAATGGAATTGCCATCATTTCGTTTTCAATACCTTCCCAGCCTTCAACAATTTCGGGTCCAATCATATCGTGCATTGGTACCTCCCAAACTTATAGTGTTACTAATATTCCCGGATTTACTTACGCCTGGACTTTCCCTTCCGGATGGACCCAAACAGGAGGCGGAACCGGCAATTCTGTGGTGGTTACGGCAGGATCATCTGCCGGAAATATCACTGTTACACCTTCCAATGCCTGTGGCACCGGAACATCAAGGATCTTAACAGTTTCAACAACAACTACATCACCAGCACAACCCGGCGTAATTACAGGTCAGGTTTCTCCCTGCACTTCAGCAACAACGTTAAGTTATTCTGTTCCCAATGTTGCAGGTGTAACGTATGCATGGGCTTTCCCTGCTGACTGGATCATTACAGCAGGCCAGGGAACCAACCTCGTTACCGTCACAGCAGGCGTGATTGCCGGTAACGTTATGGTAACAGCTTCAAATGGTTGCGGAAGCGGACCTGTTCAAACACTTGCTTTGGTTCCGGTTTCAGTTCCATCGCAACCAAGTTCTATTACCGGGGACACCACCCCCTGCCAGGGATCATCTGAAATATACAGTACCGTAAATCAGCCAGGCACAACCTATAACTGGACTTTCCCCGCAGGATGGACCCAAACAGGGGGCGGAACATCTAATTCCGTTTCTGTTATGGTTGGTGCCGGATCAGGGAATGTTACCGTGACACCATCAAACGGAACTTGTTTTGGCACAGCACGGATTCTTCCGGTGATCACAAGTCCTGCTGCTCCTTCAACCCCGGGCACAATTTCAGGAACAGCGATGCAATGCCCTGTTGTTTCCGGACAGACCTACAGCATTTCAGCAGTACCAAACGCTACTTCTTACACATGGTCAGTTCCGGCAGGCTGGACGATTACATCAGGTGCTGGTACTGCCTCAATAATTGCAACTTCTGGTACGGCTGGTCAGAACGGAACCATCTCAGTAACGGCTGGAAATTCCTGCGGAACAAGCGCGGCACAGACTTTACCAGTATCTGTAAGTCCCATTCCGGTACCCGATATCAGCGCCAATTATTGCGCCGGGAACGGATATATCCGGCTAACAGCCAATGGCGGCGGTGCCGGAGCTACTTACCTGTGGAATACTGATGAAACAACATCGGAAATTCTTGTAAATATTGCGGGCCAATATTCTGTACTGGTCACCAATTCAGCAGGGTGTTCAGCCAGCGCCTTGTATAATGTGTCCACTGAACTTGTTGTAAATGGCGACTTTTCGGCTGGGAATACCGGGTTTACCCACTCAACTTATATCTATAATACTGATATTACTGGTATTAATAACGAATTAAATCCGGAAGGACATTACGGAGTAGGCACTGATCCTCAGGCTTACCATAGCAATTTCTGGGGCAGGGACCATACGAACGGTACCGGAAATTTTATGATTGTTAATGGATTTCCCGGCGCGCCGCAACCAGTTATTTGGGCAACAAATGTACCCGTAGTTCCAGGCACTTCGTACTATTTCTCCGCCTGGGCATTAAGCTTAAATACTGCAGGTAATTATGCAGTTCTCCAATTCCGGGTAAATGGAAGTTTGGTCGGCACCACGGCACCTTTACCAGCCCAACCTCAAAACAATAATCCACCATTCAATTGGATACAGTTCTACGGAACCTGGACCGCACCAGCAGGCGTATTTTCCGTACCAATCGAGATCGTTGATTCCCAAACTGCAGCAGCAGGAAATGATTTCGGACTCGATGATATTTCATTTGCAACATTGGCTCCGCTACCAGCAGTGATCGCACCTTCAAGCAATGCAACTTCTTTTTGTATCGGACAAACACTCAATTTATTTGCAAATCTAAAGGGTGGAAAAGCACCTTTTACATTTTCGTGGACCGGGCCTGACGGTTTTTCCTCCAGCCTCGAGAACCCAAGTATAACGAATGTTACAGCAGCAAAAAGTGGTATTTATAAACTTACAATTACAGATGGTTATGGTTGTGCTCCGGTTACGGCATCAGCCAGTCCTATAACGGTAATTGCTCCGCCCACCTGTTCTGTTACCGGACCAGCTACCTTATGTCCTTCAAGTATTGCAAACATTTATACCGCACCTGCAGGGATGACTTCCTATGCATGGAGCATAACAGGAAACGGATCTATTTCGGGTGCAGCGAACGGACAAAGTGTGAATGTTACAGCTGGTCCAACAAATAATAGCCAGTTTACACTTTCGCTGGCGATGACCAATGCCACCGGTTGCAGTTCGAATTGTCAGCAAGTGTTTCAGGTGGCAGATAACGTACCTCCAACCTTTACGTTGCCTTTGCTGAGTGCCGGTTATTGCGTGGAATACGTTTCACAGGCGCTGTACAACCCGGGACAGGAAAATACAGCACTGGACATCACCTATTTGCGTCCGGATTACTACCTGGTTGCAGCTGGAAGCACGTTGCTTAACCTGGGTTCTTTGGCCGATAACTGCGCGTTGGCAGTCAATCCGGTTGCATGGACCATCGATTTTGGCAATAACGGTTCAATCGAGTTATCAGGAACCGGACAGATCTCAACCTATGGCTCCGAACTTCAATTTCCACTTGGCACCAACCGGATTAGCTATACTGTGACCGATAAAGCCGGCAATGTCACTATTCAGTTTGTCAACGTGGTAGTTACACCCCGTCCCATCATCAGCAACAATTTTTAAAACTTAGAATATTAACCAAAAAGATAATAAGATGAATCAACAAACTAAAAGTCCAAACAGGCAAGTCTCTACAGTGACATCAACAGGAACGAACGACCAATCTGTCGGGTTGCATCCAAATACATACAGACTCAATATTTTGCTGTTCCAAAATCAGGATAAGAGTCCACCGGGCCGGTGGCGAAGACTGGGAAGTCGCCATAGGTTGAACCCGGACTGGAACTCAAACCGACAATGGCAGCAAAATCAACTATAAAATGAATTTCAAAAACAAACGACAAATAAATTTTTATCACAATTTAATATTATCAGTTATGAAAAAGCAATTATTAATTTCCTCAATTTTTATTTTGGCTGTACTTTTCAGTGCAACTAACTCCTATGCTCAATTATGTGATAATCCGCTAAAACCTTTGGCAGGGAAAAAGTACACCTACGGCATCACTGTAAATCCTACAGGTGGAAAATTTGATTGGTTTGTAACAAGCGATTTAAAATTAGCAACGGCTACGGCCATCCCTTCAGGAACCGGAGTTGCTGCAGCAGGTGATATTATTGTCGCCGGTACTGGTTATAATGATCCACTAAGTACCACAGCCTCAATTGACATCACATGGACAGCAAAAGCAGTTTTCGAAGCAACCAAAGCCGTTTCTCCTGTTAAATATTACTTAGTAGTTAAGTACACGACTGACTGTACAAATAACATTAAACCATGGAGAATTACACCGATCAACTTGTTCCAGATTGATGTTGAAAATGTTAATTCCACAGGAGCAACTTACGCAGATATTTGTCGTGTAGGATTTGTAGATGCAATCATTGGTGCTGACGATAAAGTAACCTATGATTTTGGAGAAAATGCATTATACCTTAAAGTAACAGCACGTAATTTTACGGGCAGTTGGACTCCAAAAATTGACATGTCTAAAATAACTCCCATCATTACCTCACCCCAAGCCCTTAAATCTATCGAATGGAGTTTGACAACAACTTTCTCAGGTACTTCAAACTTCGACTTAGCTACTGGAGTTGCAACCACTGTTGTGCCAGATAAAGGTCTTGATAATATCACAACCGGCGACGACGAATTCGTTTACATTAAAATTCTAATTACAGATGGCAAATTTGAGGGTCTTGCAGATCAAACATTCCCATTAAATCTTAGCGCTACAGATATCGCCGGGAATAATGATGTCGATTTTGATCTCACTACTTGCACAGCCATTTCCGAAAATGACAATTTAGTACAAAAACTTAAAGCACGTCCTTCTATGACACTTCCTACAGCAGGTCCATTTTTGATCGCGAACTAACATTCGTCAGAGATCTAAGCGATCTCATTTTAAGTTGCTTTTCATAACTGATTTCCTTTCAGACAGTATGTTGCACTGTCTGAAAGGTTATTCTGATAGATAGCAACTAAGGTTATCAATGAAAATAGTTGTGATGCTGTTAATTTGATCAATGTAAAATTTTAGATGATCCTTTCAAAAAAAATCAGGTTTCTATGGCTGGCATTCGTGCTGGTCTTTTGTGCGTTGGCACCTGCCATCGCACAGGAGATACCTGTCGTTTTTGAAGGGAAAATCAGTGACCTTGGCGTAAAAGCGGAACCCGGAAATACCTATTACTGGAAGATCTTCACGGACAGGACACTAACCAGGCAAATCACTGCTGCAGAAGCTGAATTCGTAAACGGACACGAAAGCGCTGTAGTTCCCGTCATCTGGAAAAAGCGGGGAGTCTACTATTTTTCTGTTACCGCCTTTGGCCCCACCGGGTGTGTAAATCTGAAGGTCGGTATGCTGAAAGTCATTCCGATTGTAATTGAAGCAATTGTAGCTGGAGCAACACAATCCGGAGCATGTGAGCAGGTTAAGCTCGATGCGACAAAATCGATCGGCGACATTGTTCAGTATGAATGGTCATCACTCGATCAGGGTGGTGCATTAACCCGGCAAACAGGTGTAATGACGGAATTCCTTCTTTCACCCGCTTTCGCAGGATCGTTACCCGCCGATTTCAGGGTAAAACTTCAGGTAACCGACCGCAAAGGAAATAAGCACAGCGATATCTTTGTGATCAAAGTTGATCGTCTCCCGGTCGCGGAAGTTTATTCAACGGGCAAACTTGAAAAAGATGGCAGTATGATCGTTGATGGAAATGTCTCTACGGGAACCGCACTCATTTTCAGGTGGTTTACTGCGGAGGGAAAGATCGTTGGCCCAGCCAATCAACCAATTGCCAAATTGAACGGGTCAGGAATCTACTCACTCGAAATCACTGACAATCATGGGTGCAAATCGACCAAGAGTTTTAAGTTCCCGCTTGAAATTCATCAGATTATTGCAAATAACGATTATGCCAGGACTTCGTGGGCAAAGGACACCACCATTGTCGTATTGTCGAATGACCATTCCACGGTGAAATTTTTACCCGGTACGATGCATGTAACAGAACAGCCAACACGCGGAGGAACCAGGGTAAATCCGGATGGTACAATCACCTACATTCCGCGCGAAAGGCGTCCGGGTCGCGATCAGTTTGTTTATGAAGTATGCGATGAGGTGGGCTTATGCGCCTCTGCCACGGTAATCGTCGATACTTTTGACGGAGGCATTACGGCACCCGAAGGATTCTCGCCAAATGGTGACGATATTAATGACCTCCTCGTATTCAAAGGACTGGTTGAAAACTATCCCAAATCGCAATTGTATGTCTTTACACGATCAGGACAGCTGGTGTACCAGAACCAGGTAGGCTATATGAATGATTGGGATGGAACAACAATAAAAAGTACAATGACTAATCTGGAACTGGTTCCAACCGGGACTTATTATTATGTACTGAAATTAGGCGTGCACGAATTAGGTGATACAAACCGATCCTTGAAGGGATTTATCTACATCGGATATTAAACATTAACTGAAACCAGAAATATTACTTAACCTCCCTGGATGTATAATTTTTGAAAAACAAACGACTATCGATTGTTCTTCAAACACTCAAAATATATAAAGATTAGGGGAGAGGCGCAAATGCACCTCTCCCCTAATCTTTCTTCATTATTACATTGTCTTCCTATTTCAAAACCCCTAACTCTTTACCAATTTTAGTGAAAGCAATCACAGCTTTGTCCAGATGTTCCCGGCGATGAGCCGCCGACAGTTGCACCCTGATGCGCGCCTGTCCCTGAGGCACAACCGGATAATAAAATCCGATTACGTAAATTCCTTCTTCGAGTAACCTGGTGGCAAACTCCTGCGACAATTTAGCGTCGTATAGCATGACCGCACAAATAGCCGATTTAGTTGGTTTGATGTCGAATCCTGCTTCCCTGATTTTTGCAACAAAATATTCAGTATTCTCGTGTAAACGATCCTGAAGTTCAGTTGTTTCTGTCATCATTTCGAAAACCCTGATTCCCGCGCCAACCACCGCTGGCGGAATTGAATTAGAAAAAAGATAAGGCCGAGAGCGCTGACGCAATAATTCAATGATCTCCTTTTTCCCGGTTGTAAATCCGCCCACAGCACCACCAAAAGCCTTGCCCAATGTCCCGGTGATAATATCAACTTCGCCCCGGACATTAAACCGCTCAGTAACACCACGTCCGGTTTCACCTACAACACCTGCAGAATGGCATTCATCGACCATTACAAGCGCATCGTATTTTTTAGCCAAGCGGACGATCTCGTCCAGCGGGGCCACATTCCCATCCATCGAAAATACGCCGTCAGTTACCACGATCCGGAATCTTGCATCCTGCGATTTGATTAACTGCTCTTCAAGATCAGCCATATCGGCATTATTATACCTGTAACGACGTGCTTTGCACAACCTTACACCATCGATGATGGAGGCGTGATTCAGAGAGTCAGAAATTATTGCATCCTCATCTGAAAACAACGGCTCGAAAACGCCCCCGTTTGCATCGAAACAGGCAGCATACAATATGGTGTCTTCCGTTCCGAAAAATTCAGCAATCTTCTGCTCAAGAACCTTGTGCAGATCGGTCGTTCCGCAAATGAAACGCACCGACGACATTCCGTAGCCATAGGAATCGAGTGATGATTTTGCAGCAGCAATTAATTCGGGGTGGTTCGAAAGGCCCAGGTAATTGTTCGCGCAAAAGTTGAGTACTTCTTTGCCTGAGTCAAGCTTTATCACTGCATCCTGCGATGAAACGATGATTCGTTCACTCTTGTAAAGACCAGCATTCCGAATGTTTGACAGCTCATTTTGAAGGTGTTCCCTTATTTTTCCGTACATATCCGTAGTTTTATTATTGACCTCATATTTCAACGAATAAAACTATTGAAAAGAAAGTAGCGGAACAAGGATATATTTCAGGTTGTGCGAAAAGCCTGAATGGTGGCAGTGAAAAAAAATTTCAAAAGTAAATCATAGAGATGTGAAACTGCCTTTTAACAAAATTATTTTATCAGGAAAATACTTTATAAATATCTTTTCTATGAATCACAGGTGCAAAATCCACATTATTCTCGTCGATAAAAATGCCTTTCTACAATCTGTACTGTGTGCAAACATAGACACCAAAACTGAAATCGTTTATGTGAATTTTTAACAGTGTGAGGAGGATTAATGATTTAGAATTGAAATGACGGGTAAATGCCGTGCGAAATTAAAATCAAACACTTGCATACCTGCTTAATAACGTCTAAAATTGCTAAAAATTTTAAAACGAAGAGACAACCGGAATTAAGATTGAAAATTGCAGAATTAAGAAAGGCTAATGGCAATACACAAGAGGAAATATCAAAATTAAAATATGAATTTAAGAATTGTTTCATTAATCGCTTATGGAATAGCAGTTATCGCTGAAGTTTTTGTTTGGGAGAAAAATTACATTTTATCAAATAATCCCTTAGCTATAATCATTCAGCTTAGTTCAATTGGACTTATGATTTGGGCACGAATCACATTTGGACGTCGTAGCTTTCATGCAGAAGCAAATTCTACAGAAGGTGATCTTGTGACAAGTGGTCCTTATCGTTGGCTTAGACATCCCATATATGACTCCATCATTTATTTCTTTTGGGCTTGTGTAATACCTTACCCTTTTATAGAGACAATTACAGCAGCTATTTTTGTTAGTGGTGGACTGTTTGTAAGAATGATATTAGAAGAAAGGTTCTTATTGGTCGCCTATAAAGAGTATGCAGCATATTCTAAACGAACAAAAAGAATAATTCCGTTTTTATTTTAAGTATAACCGGAATATTCAGAAAAAGAGTTAGTTATACAATGACACTAATCAATACGCCAGAAATGTCTCTCCTAAGAAATGGTATTTAATCATGCATTAATGCCCGCAATTATTTAATAACATACTGATGCTTAACACTTCTAACCTACATTTCAAATTTATTCCTGGGATATATTACCCGGTGCAAATTAATTGAATCACTTAATTTGGAAGATCTTCCTTCTGAGTACCCCATTTAGCAGAAGGTTTATCTCCCATGTAAAACACCATTTCTCCACCCCGCATAATATCAGCATGTTTAATGAAGGACTTGTTGTAAGTTTGCCCATTGAGTTTTGCTCTCTGAATATAGATATTTTTATCACTAAGGGCATCTGCTTTTACAACAAAGTGTTTTCCATTGAACAGCGAAAGTTCAGTTTTGTGTGACAAGGGTGTGCCAATCACATATTCTCCATTCGCCGGATTCACCGGATAGAAGCCAATCGCACTCCAAATATACCAGGCACTTGTTTGACCGCAATCATCATTACCACACAAACCCTTTGGTTCATTCTTGTAGAATGCGCATATCTGCCTTACTTTTTCGGCAGTTTTCCATGGCATTCCTGCATAGTTGTAGAGGTAAGGAATATGGTGACAAGGTTCGTTGCCATGCCAAACTAAACCGATATAACCGTCATATTGCCAGATGGATTGATCTTTCGGTGGAGTAAGGGTAAACAGGGAATCGAGCTTTTCTGCAAACCTTTCTTTGGTGCCAAACTTCCTTATTAACCCGTACACATCATGCGGAACATACCAGGTGTATTGCCATGAGTTTCCTTCAGCAAAAGCCCTTGTTTCGCCAAACGTCTCTTTGTATTGATCGAAAGGTGTAATCCAATTGCCATTTACATCTTTGGGTCTCACAAACAGAAGTGCCGGGTCAAATAGATTTTTCCAGTACCCGCTTCGTTTCATAAATTCCTGGTAATCTGCTTCTTTTCCCAGCATCTTTGCCACCTGAGCGATGCACCAGTCATCGTAGGCATATTCCAGTGTGGAAGTTACACTTCCGTCATCTTTTTCGAATGGTATGTAACCCAATTTCCGGTACCAATCAGTTCCGCGGATGTTTTGATTGGCGCTGGCTTTCATGGCCACAAATGCCTCATTATAATCGAATCCTTTGAAGCCTTTCAATATGGCATCTGCCACAACAGGTACAGCGTGGTAACCTTTCATCGTGTTGGTTTCGGAAAAATATAAATCCCACACCGGCAAAAGCCCATACTGACGGTAAAACGTCAGGAAAGAGTTAATTATGCCAGGGACACGTTCCGCCTGTGTTATGGTTAACAAAGGATTAGCTGCACGATAAGTGTCCCACAATGAATGAATGGTGTAGATATTCTTACCATCTCTGACTGTTTGTTTATCGATGCCCCTGTACTTCCCTAAGGCATCATCAATACGAACAGGAGCAAGATAGGTATGGTAAAGTGCTGTATAGAAAACTGTTTTAAAATTCTCATCTTCCGAAGTGATTTTAATTTTCTCCAACTCCTTTTCCCAAATATCTTCAGCTTTTTTCTTCGTAGCATCAAAATCCCAGCCACTGACTTCCTTTAATCCTGCCAATGCACCTTCAACGTTCGCCGTGCTCAGAGCAACCTTAAGCATTACCTGTTCATTTCCCCTTGTTGAAAACAGCAGACATGCTTTTATGTCCAGTCCCCGGGCTTCGTCACCTGAACTTATAAGGCTGCTATCGCGAAAAAGTACTAGATTGTGAATCGGTTTGCTCAATTCGGCAGCAAAGTAAACGCGCTGATCTTTGGTGAATGATGATTTGGAGATGCGGTATCCAACAAATGTAGTTGCGTTAATCTTTTTAAAATAGCAGTCCACGGTGGCATCATCTCCGGCACCGTAGGCTAAGTCGAAGCGAATGACAGATTTGAGGTTTTCCGGAAAGGTGTACCTGTGAAAACCACATCTTTGGGTAGTTGTTAACTCTGCCTTAATTCCAAAACTTTTCAGCATCACGGTGTAATAACCAGGACTGGCGCTCTCTTCCAGGTGAGAAATATCACTTCTGTTATCTTCAAAGGATGGCTCCTTGCCGACCATTGGTAAAACGGAAATATCGCCCAGGTCGGGACGTCCGGTTCCACTTAAATGAGTATGGCTAAAGCCTTTCACCATATTTTTGGTGTAAGAGTATCCTGAACAGTAACCCTCATATTTATCTTTGACTGTCAATCCGTTATCCGGACTAAGCTGCACCATTCCGAAAGGAAGAGTCGCTCCGGGATAAGCATTCCCTTCAAAAACAGTTCCTATAAATGGATTTACATATTTGGTTAACTGCGGAGTCCTGGCAATACTGGTTAGTACAAAAAATACCATCACGCAAATTGAAATAATCCTGATCATATCTCAAAAATTAATATTTTAAAATGAATTCCATATCCTGCTGTTCCTTACTCATCATCGAAGTTGTATTATCATTGAAACAACACCATATTCCAGCTCATTAGTAGGGGCGTCATCAAAACTGAATATTGCTTTCAGACACCCCCGTTCATTACTCATTATAGATTAAAACATTTTAAAGGTGTAACCAACTGACGACTCCTTATTCTTTTGAAAAGATTAAGGAATCGCAAGGAACAAAGTACAATTCCCCATCGGTACAACTGTACAGTGGCAATTTTTTCATCCCCGTACTCAATTGGTCAATATTCAAAATCAAAACTTCTCCCATTAAAGTGAAACCTATAGTCTTTATGATCTGACCATCTTTGTTTAGGTACCCGGTGAAAGACACTTTCTTCCTGCTAAAGACTTCTTCATTCATTGAATGACAATTAAAAGAAGAATAGTGATAAGCAAATATATGGAAAAATAATTTGAATAGCTTAGTGCCAGACTATCAATAAGTAAATCTCTATAATTGCATAAAGAACAATCCAAATATCCACCGAAGGAGGTTGAAAGTAGATTGCCCGGAACTGAGTTCGTTGTAGAACAAACAGTTTTTATTACCTTTAACGATGAAACTTCCATTACTCAATTATCATGACTAAAACTACAATTTTTAAAACGATCCTACTCATTTTTCTGTTTGCTGTTTTAAATGCAGTTTCGCCCGAAAACGCTGTTCTGGCAATTACAATTGATCGGCCCTTGTTACCTGAAAAGGAGACGATCCAAAAGAAAGGCCAAACGCCTAAGGAAGAATATGTAAGACTTTTTCCCAATGATGGCAACTGTGTTTACCCTGGCAAAGGCCTTCTACGTAAATGGCCGGAGGGTGGCCCACATGAACTTTGGAGACTTAAGATCGGAGAGGGAAAGGCTGCCATTATTGAATCAGGTGGAAAAGCCTTCACCGGGTACCAGGCCGATGGAAAGCAGTGGGCTGTCTGTCTTGATCCTGCAACCGGCAACGTAATCTGGAAGAAGATGCTGATTGCCATCGAAAACCATCATGTCGTAAATGGCACGGTTTCGACTCCGATAGTAGATGGTGACCGGGTTTACTTCTTTCCATACGACAGCGACAAAGGCGACTATTGGTATCCGCAATGCCCGATCTTCTGCCTGCAGGTAAGCGACGGTGCAACAATCTGGGAGGAACATGAGCAATTCAATGCAACGGAAGGTGGGTTGCCGCTTATCCTCGGGAATGTATTGTATATTGGTTCCAGTGGCAAGGAAAAGGTTCTCGAAGCGGTTGACAAGCTGACTGGAAAGATGATATGGAAGATTGGTGACGACACAGGGGAAAATTATTGCTTCCAAACCGGAAGTTCGCTGAGCTATGCTGAGTTCTGTGGAGTGCCTCAAATAATATGTTCCATTTACAAGAATGATTATATCGGGGTTAATGCCACGACGGGAGAGATTCTCTGGCATTGGAGTTTTCCGACTGGTCCGGCTTCTGGTCCGGTACCTACGCCGGTTGTGCTGGGTAACCGGATGTTTGTCTCAACCTTTCAGGGGAGCGCCTCATGGGGAGCTTTACTTGAGTTTAACATGAAGAATGGGAAATTCTCGGCAGATACTGTTTACATCAGTGACAGGTTGATGTGCAACGGTTTTCATACACCATCGGTTACGGAAGGAGCTGTATATGGCTTCGGAAGAGGGAATAGTAACGATGCACTTCAATGCTTAGATCTCCTGAGTGGAAAACTTTTATGGCAACAGGAAAATCAGGAATGGAGTCGCAATGGGAACATGATTGTTGCCGATGGATTGATTTTTGCCTTGACGAAGCATGACGAACTTGTTCTGGCCGAAGCGAGCAAAGACGGATATAAGGAGTTAGGACGGGTGAACCCAGGAATAAAACTGGGTATTCAACAACAACCCACCATCTTTAACGGTCGACTCTATTTAAAGGGCAATGACACCATCGTTTGTTACCAGATGGAATAACAGCCTAATGAAAGTGAGAATACCATTCAATAGATCCAGATTCGACCGCCAACTATTCTGACCACGACAATGTTCACTTTGACACCAATAGTTTTAACGGAACCGGACAAACATTAACGATTACTGATGGTGGCGGAGCGATTAACATCGTTTGCCACTAAATTACTGGCGAAGCGGGTACTTTAATCTTTGCTTCTTTTTTTACCTTTTCCGCTTTTGCCGCCCTTCCTTGCCGCTGAGCGAGATTGGTTTTGTATTTATCGGCGCGTACATTCAGTTCGAGCACAAACGGTATGCACGGTGCTGTTTCGTTCAGAATCATAAGGGCATCGAGACGGTTGGCGATAGCGCGGTATGCCGCATCTATTTCGGCCCGCGCCTGCATCATGCGTATAGGTGTTTTTTGAGCGCCCTTACTAAATCGATTATTCATCAATTCATCGAATGCCTTGCTTCTTTTATCAATTTCCGTTATCCACTCAGTAAGTTCCATTGTAATAATTTCGGGAGCATAGGTTGTATTCGCCTCATCGACAAGCTTGATATAGGAAGCGGACGAAGCATCATAAGTTTTTCGCGCAATATTGCCGAATTGCCTGAGCAGAATTGCAAATTTTTTGGCTGCCACCTTCTTTTCGGCATTGTAATGATTTTGGGCCGACTTAACAGCATCTGCAAAACCCCGGTAAATGCTGTCGCGCGCTGTGTCAGCCCTGGCGAGCTCCTTTGTGAGGGCACTTTTGCGGATTACATTTAAAGCCTCTTCTTCGCGCGCAAATAGCGGAAGATAACCCGCAAAAGCGGCTTCAATGCCGATCGTTGAAGCATCAAACCGGGAAACGAGGGTTTTAAACTCGGAGTGAAACTGAAAATGTTCCTCGTTCCGGAGGTTTGTGAGGTTGATTCTGACTGTTTTCATTTATGCAGATTTTAAATGTTAGCACTCACCGTCATGGAATATCTACTGCGAAGCCATTCTGATCAGGATATTATCCAATACATTAGTTCACAGTACTACGATCAATATAAATAATGAAATGAATTTAAGCAGTATTAATACAATCCTTATATAAATGCTTATGGATATTTAATGTACTAGGAGCCTGTCGGACTTAGCGTTTTAACTCCTTTAGATTCTCATATTTGAAATTTCTTAGTCGATAAGCAGTTAAATATTCAATTCTCAGAGGCTTAAGGGCTAGTTATGTTAATTGTTTTCATATTCTGGATTTAAGTCCGACAGGCTCCTAGTGTGATCTAATTTCAAATAGAAATATGTTTTTATCGTATTATTACGATATATTATCATATTCATATGATTTAAGAATAAATAAGACATATCATATTCATAAGATCATGGGTATTTGTCGCATTACTACATGCTAAGTTACACAAATAAATTTTCTTAAAAAGACATTTAAAAGACAAAAAAAAAGCTGCGAATAAATCCGCAGCCCTTTCGCTATATATAAAGAAACAAAAATTAAAGTGTCAATGGAAGACCTCGGTAAAAATCGAGGATCTTAGTGCGGAAGATAAATTCATACTTTGCCTGAAGAAGATCGGATTCCGATTTAGCCAGTTTTGTTTTTGCAGTATTGTACTCAACCGCATTCACAAGTCCAACACCAAACTTCTCTTCCGAATAACGGAAAGCTTCCTTCATTGAAGAAACCGCTTTCTGATTCGAATTATACCGGTTCAGCGCTGCAATGGCAGAAGTCTGAGCAGTTTCGATGTCGGAACGGAGCAATTTCTTCGTATTTTCAAGTTCCAGTTCAGTATTTAATACCTGAAGACGTGCGTTGTCGATCTGTATTTTATTCGCAAACCGCGTGAAAATCGGGATGTTCATCTGAGCTCCAACACCTTTTCGTTGGTTATTTTTTAATTGCTTGGAAAAAACGATGTCGGCACCATTGATATCTTTGTATTTGTTATTATACGAATCGTAGATATTTGCATAAAGACTAATCGTAGGATAAAGTGCTCCCTGAGCCATTTTCAATTGATACTGCGAACTTTGATACCGTAAATCTGCACCTTTGATTTCAGGGCGGGTTAGTACGGCTGACTTATATACTTCACCGGCAGATACAATAGATGCCTGGGCGCTAATTTCAGGAAGAGTCGGAACTACCACATCAAATGCATCGTTTGAAGGGAGTTCAAGCAACTGCGTCAACCTGAGCCTTGCTATCTTTAACTGGTTTTGAGCATTCACAAGGTTTAACTCTTCACCTGCAGCCTGTGCCTCAATTTCGAGCAGACTTCCCCTGGCAAGACTACCGGCTTCTACCTTCTCGGTAATTTGTTTGATCTGAAGATTGGTAACCGAAAGTTGATCTTCCGATACTTTAACAAGATCTTTGGCAAAAAGAATCTCCAAAAAAGTTGATGCAATATTGACCGAAATATCACTCTTGGCCTTTGAAAGATCTTCAATGCTGGCCTGAAGATCCAACTCAAGTTTCGAGATGTTATTTGTGATATAAAAGCCCTGAAATACAGGAATATTTGTACCTATTCCAAAGTCAGTTTGAGACGAATTGATGTCCTTATAGGTATTGTCGTAGGTAAGCGAACGACCAAAATTTAAATTCTGCGACACTTGTCCGGTCAGATTAGGCAACCGCGAAAACTTTGTTTGCTTTAACTGATTTTGCTGATATCCAGTCGCGATTACTCCCTGCTTAATTTTGATATTATTGTCGAGCGCATAGTTGATGCACTTCTCGAGGCTCCATACTTCCTGTGCCTGAAGCGAGGCAAAAAGTGCTACAAATAGTAAATAAGTAATCGTAAAAATAGTCCGTATCATAGGTGAAATTTTTAAGTGACAGCGAATTCGCTAAATTATTAAACGTTTTGCTGTTATTTTATTGTTTTATGATTTTTTTTCGCCCTCTTTTTTCTTCGGGTCAACCAGTAGTCCTTTCAAACGATCTTGTTTCGTAATCCCGGAGATGATCTCAATATTGATCCCGTCAGAAATGCCCGTTTTCACAAATTTCTTTTCGAATTTTTGTGGAAGCGACTCCACTTCAACAAATGCAGAGTCTTTCTGGAACTTGAGTAATCCTTCGGGAATCGCAAGCACACTGTCGCGCTTATCAAGCACAATGTTCGCATTCGCACTGTAACCTGAGCGGATAAACTGCCCTTCCTTCAATTTCACATCAGCCTTGATATCAAACTGAATAGCGCCATTTTCAACCAAACCCTTGGGAGCAATGTATTTGAGAATGGCGTTGAATTTTTCTGACTCTATAGCGCCAATGGTCAACTCGATATTCATCCCCTCTTTAATTTTCCCAACTTCGGTTTCATCAACTTTTCCCTGGAAAATCATATCGTTCATGTCAGCAACGATTCCGATTGTAGTTCCGGCATTAAAGTTATTGGCCTGAATAACGGAGAAACCCTCTTTAACCGGTACATCAAGCACCATTCCTTCGATGGTCGAGCGAATCAAGGTATTGGTTGTGGTAGCCGAATTTTTGGTAACTCCTTTACGAATCAGTTCGAGGTTGTTCTCAGCAGATTCTGATTCTTCTTTGGCCGAATTGAAGGTCAGTTTTGCTTTCTGAAATTCCTCTTTCGAAGTCACCTGTTTTGCAAAAAGTGCTGACTGTCTGTCGAAATCGATCTTTGCATCATCCATGTTTAATTTTGCCCGATTAACACGTGATTCTGCATTGTTCAGATTGACCATATCAGGGATGATCTTAACACGTGCAATAACATCGCCTTTCTTAATCTTCTGTCCGGCCAGGATAAAGATCTCTTCCACAATACCCGAAACCTGGGGCTTAATCTCAATCTCCTTACGCGGAATGACCGAACCCGTCGCTACCGTTTTCTTCACAATATTGGTAACAGTAGCCTTCTGAATCTCGAATACTTCAGGTTTTGCCTGCGATTTCTGGTAAAGAAATACAAATGTTCCAATGAACACAACCACAAGTAACGTAAGTCCGAAAATTTTAAAAATCTTTTTCATGATATTTCCACTCTTCTTTTCCATGACAATTCTATTATTCTGTTAATTTATTAATTTTCAATATTTTATTCTTCTCTTAATGCATCAATTGGTTTAATTTTGATTGCCCTCGTTGCGGGAATCATTCCCGCGAAAAGCCCTGCAACAATCAAGACCATAAGCGCCGATACTGCAACGGTCAGACTAACTTCGGGATGTGTAAAAAACACATTGTCATCACTTTTCCCAGCTGAACTTTCCAACACCTTGCTGACCAGTTCCAGGAGTCCGACCCCGAGCGACAGACCGATATATCCTGCTACGGTGGTAAGGACTACACTCTCCATCATGATTTGTGAAATGATCGTGCGAGGTGTAGCTCCAATAGCCCGTTGAACTCCGATCTCTTTGGTCCGCTCTTTGATAATTACTAACATTATATTACTGACCCCGATTACTCCTGCCAGTAGAGTACCAACACCTACAATCCAGGTTAAGATTTGAATGCCCAGAAAAAGACCACTCATCTGCTTAAACTCCTTTTCGATGTTTACACTATTGAGTGCTGTGACATCAGTTGGAGCAATTGAGTGTTTCTTTTTTATAAAATCCTTAACTTTTTCCTCCACTACGCTTACAGGTATCCCCTTTTTCGCGGTAATTGCCAAAAAATGCACCTGGTTACCCATATTATAAGTCTGCAACATCGTGGTAAATGGCAAGGAGATCGATTCCTCGGTTCTACCATTAATATTAATCCTGGTTTCGGGTTTAATCAATCCCACTACCTGATAATAAACACCTGATATTTTAAGATATTGGCCAAGCGGATTTTCTTTAGGATCAAACATCTGCTCAAATACTTTCTCTCCGATCACACACACCTTACGCTTGTCACGAATATCCATTTCATTTATCCACCGACCTTTCAGCACCGTACATGGATCAATCTTAACATAGTCCGGATAATCGCCTTTTACATTAAAGGAGCCATTTTTCTTTCCCCTTATCACATTAGACCCACTGCCAAATCGTCCACCAAAATTCTTGGGTGTTATATATTCTATTTCAGGTACATTATTCCGTAATGCTATAAGATCTTCAGCTTCCATATTCCAGGTTCTGCCACGCTTAAATCCTTTATAAGGTTCGCTGGTACGTTCTGACCAAAAGAATGCAGAGTTGGTAGCAAATTTCGAAATACCTTCGACTATTCCATTTTCAAGTCCTTTACCCGCTCCTGCCATAACAATGAGCATGAAAATACCCCAAAATACACCAAAGGCTGTAAGCAAACTTCTGACCTTATTCTTTGCCAGGGCGTTCCAAATTTCATTCCATCTGTCTATATCAAACATCGCTTTCTATTTTTTATAGGTTTCAAATCCTCTATTCGAAAACTAATTATCGTCTCTCAATGCTTCGATCGGTTTAACATTAGCCGCTTTTCGGGCGGGCAAATAACCAGCAAGTGCTCCTGATATAATTAGTATCAAGGTCGATGCCAGTGCGGTTGCGAAGTCAACCGTTGGGTTCCGGAAAAACATCCCGTCCCCGCCGCCTGTTGCGAGCATTTGTTCAATGGCATAATTAATTCCCTCCATAATTCCTACCCCAATCACCAGTCCAGTATAGCCTGCAACGGTGGTTATCAGAATCGATTCCAAAAGAACAAGACCAATTACCGATGATGGCGATGCACCAAGTGCTTTACGGATTCCTATTTCGCGGGTACGTTCTTTAACGAGTATGAGCATAATATTACTCACTCCAACAATCCCGGCTATGAGCGTACCGATTCCGATAATCCAGACAAAGATCTTGATAGCCTGAAATATTTTCATCGTACGTATATATTCTGCCAACATATTAAACGATCCCATTGCCCGTTTATCTTTAGGATCAAAATTATGACGAAGTGCCATTTGCTGTCTTACATTTTCGGTAATCGCCTCGGCTTCTTCAACCGTTTTCACCATTTTTGTTGTGACAGCAAAAGAATGTACCCGGTCTGCTCCATTAAATATACGTTGTGCTGTCGTAACTGGAATGTAAGCAGTCCGCTCATTCTGCCTTTTTTTATCGAAAGCTACTCCTACAACCTTAAATGGAACATTATTCAGTTTTATATATTTACCCATTGGATCCTCATCTTTGAACAATGCTTTCTTAACATTATCCCCGATCACAATTACCTTCCGGAAATCAGTCATATCCAAATCATTGATAAAACGGCCAGCTACAATATTTACTTTCTCCATCTCTAATAATGCCGGATGACAGGATGAAGTTTCAAATGAACCATATTCATTTTTGTAGGTATACATGATACTTCCTGGCAAATAGAATCTTGAAGACACCTCCAAAAGATCCGGCTCCTTTTCCTTCAAAAATGTGTAATCATCATTCTTGAATTTGATCGGGCGACCTTCTTTTAGTCCCTTATAGGGCATTGACGTTTCGCCTGTCCACATCCACATGATATTTACGGAATTATCAGCAAATTGCTCTTTCACACCGTTTTGAAGACCATTTCCCGACCCAAGAAGGATCATCAGCATAAAAATACCCCAGGCTACAGAGAACCCTGTGAGGAAAGTCCGAAGTTTATTCTTTTTAATGGTAGAGAAAATCTCCTGCCAAACATCTACATCAAACATGGTAACAGGTTTTATTCGGTTCGTACGCGGTCTTTGAACATCTGCAATTCTCCATTCTTAATAACCTCCTCAATCACGCCATCTTTTAGACGGATGATTTTTTTGGTCATTGCAGCGATATCGTGCTCATGCGTCACAATGATTACCGTCTTACCCTGGTCATTAATCTCTTTAAGGATATCCATGACTTCAAAAGAGGTAGTAGAATCAAGTGCTCCGGTTGGTTCGTCAGCAAGAATAATCTTAGGTTTGGAAATAAGAGCGCGTGCTATTGCCACGCGTTGTTTTTGTCCGCCCGACATCTCACTCGGTAAATGATGTGCCCACTCTTTTAATCCAAGCCGGTCAAGGTATTCAAGCGCAATCAGATTTCGTTTTTTACGACTAACCTTTTGGTAAAAAAGTGGTAAAGCCACATTCTCCACTGCATTTTTAAACGAAATCAGGTTAAATGACTGAAAGATAAAACCAATCATTTCATTGCGGGTCATGGCAGCTTTGGTTTCATTTAGGCCTTGCATCAGTCTGCCACCCAGGTAATAACTTCCCTCATCGTAGTCGTCAAGAATTCCCAGGATGTTCAATAAAGTCGACTTGCCCGATCCGGATGAACCCATTATGGATACAAATTCGCCTTCATCAATATCCAGATCCAATCCTTTTAACACATGAAGGCTGTTGCTGCCCATCACATACGACTTATGCAGATTACTAATCTGTATCATTTTATTTAAGTTTTATCAATTACTGCCCGTTCGCGGACATTTAAAATTTATTAGACGTCAAGTTTCTCAAATCGTTACAGTGAAAATCAGATTTTTTTTATTTGATCTACCATTGGCTTTCCTCTGTTTAACAAGAGTCATGCCACCAAATATATCTATTTGATAAACATATATTTGAATTCTATTTTGTAAGAATTAAACTGTTCAAAAATGTACAGTTTTTAACATTGGGGTGTTCGTTACCGTACACATTTTAAAAACTAACCCTTCGAGTGTCTGCGACTGCTCGAAGGGTTAGTTTCTACTCGAAGGATTAAGAATTCAATTTTTTAATGGATTCCAGCCTTGCGCCTGCAATGGGATTGCCTGCCCGACACCAGCAGTAATCAGGTTGACACCTTCACTTTTGTCGGTGATATGGCCAATAACCGAAATATCGGGATGGTTCCGGATCTTATCGTGATCAGTTACGGGAAGCGTAAAAAGCAGTTCGTAGTCTTCACCACCATTTAAGGCGGCAACCAACGGATTGATATTTAGCTCTTCAGCCATTTTTTTCGTTTGATTATCATACAGAAGACGATCTTCATAAAGCCGACAACCCACTTCACTTTCAGTACACAAATGAATTATTTCCGATGAAAGTCCGTCAGAAATATCAATCATCGAAGTAGGTTTGATTCCTAATTCTCTAAATAATGGTGGAATGTCTTTTCTAGCTTCCGGCTTTAATTGTCGTTCAAGTATGTAATCGTATCCAGCAAATTGTGGCGTCATTTTTGAATTCACCTTAAATACTTCGTTTTCGCGCTCAAGCAACTGTAATCCCATGTAAGCGCCTCCAAGATCACCCGTAACACACAATAAATCGGTGTTTTTTGCCCCTTTGCGGTAAACAAGATCCTCCTCATCGGCCTCACCTATCGCAGTCACAGAAATCGTAAGTCCCGTTAACGATGAAGTAGTATCGCCCCCAACCAGGTCAACACCATATCTTTCGCAGGCAAGATAAATTCCAGAATAAAGTTCATCGAGTGCTTCGACCGACATTTTTGCCGAAACAGCAATCGAAACAGTTATCTGTTTTGGCATTGCGTTCATCGCGTAAACGTCACTAAGATTCACAGTAACAGCCTTATAACCCAGGTGTCTCAGTGGAACATACATCAGGTTAAAATGAATCCCTTCAGTAAGCAGATCAGTCGTTACAACGATTTTTTTATTTTTAAAGTCCAAAACAGCGCAATCGTCTCCCACACCTTTTAGCGTACTTTCATTTTTCAAGACAATATTTTCGGTAAGGCGACGGATTAATCCAAACTCACCAAGTTCGGAAAGCGCTGTTTTTGTTTGTGTTGCGTTTGTCATATGTAATTATTCGTAATTCAGAATTTTGCAATCCCAAAAGTAGTGTTCATTTTGTATCTTTGCAATTTATAACCAGTCTATTTAAACACAAAATAGGAATTTAAGATGTTTGATTGTTAATGGACTATATTATTGAATTTAGACACTATCATGGAAGACCAAAATAAATTATTACATGAAGTCACCCAGCGCGACTATCGATTTGGTTTTGTGACAGATATAGAAACCGATACGATTGTCAAAGGACTGAGTGAAGAGGTGGTTAGAATTATTTCTGCCAAAAAAGATGAGCCTGAGTTTATGCTCGAATTCCGCCTCAAAGCTTACAGACGGTGGCTGACGATGACGATGCCCGAATGGGCTCAACTTAAAATTCCGGAGATTGACTACCAGGAAATCATATTTTATGCCGCTCCCAGCCAACAGGCGAAATATGAGAGCCTGAATGAAGTTGATCCCGAATTGCTGCGTACTTTCGAAAAGCTGGGGATTCCGCTTGAAGAGCAAAAAATGCTTTCTGGCGTTGCTGTTGACGCTGTAATTGACAGTGTATCTGTTAAAACAACCTTTAAAGAGACGTTGGCAGAGCGTGGGATTATCTTCTGTTCTTTCAGCGAAGCAGTTAAACACCATCCCGATTTAATTCAAAAATACCTCGGAATGGCGGTGCCATACAACGACAATTACTTTGCGGCGCTAAATTCAGCTGTTTTCTCAGACGGATCATTTGTTTATATTCCGAAAGGAACGCGTTGTCCGATGGAACTTTCTACCTATTTCCGGATTAATGCCAAAAATACCGGCCAGTTCGAACGAACCTTGATAATTGCCGATGATGACAGTTATGTATCATATCTTGAAGGGTGTACAGCTCCAATGCGCGACGAGAATCAGCTTCATGCGGCGGTGGTTGAAATCATTGCCCTCGACCGTGCCGAAGTGAAATATTCTACAGTTCAAAACTGGTATCCCGGCGATAAAAATGGCAAAGGAGGTATTTTCAATTTTGTGACAAAACGTGGTATTTGCAAAGGAGTTTCTTCAAAAATACTCTGGAATCAGGTTGAAACCGGTTCGGCAATTACCTGGAAATATCCGAGTTGCATTCTATTTGGTGACAATTCTGTTGCGGAATTTAACTCTGTGGCGCTTACAAATAATTTCCAGCAAGCTGATACGGGAACCAAAATGATCCATATCGGGAAAAATACGAAGAGCACAATTGTTTCGAAAGGGATTTCAGCCGGTCATAGTTCGAACTCTTACCGCGGTTTGGTGCGGGTTTCACCAAAAGCCGAGAATGCGCGTAACTATTCGCAATGCGATTCGCTTTTATTGGGCGATACCTGTGGTGCTCATACATTTCCATATATCGAAGTCGCGAACAGCAGTTCGGTAGTTGAACATGAAGCGACCACCTCTAAAATTGGTGAAGATCAGATCTTTTACTGTAACCAACGCGGAATTTCGACTGAAGATGCGATTGGCATGATCGTCAACGGTTATGCCAGGGAAGTAATCAACAAACTTCCGATGGAATTTGCGGTTGAAGCTCAAAAACTATTGCAGATAAGCCTTGAAGGCAGTGTGGGATAATTAAAAATGACAATGAAATTTATAATATGCTAGTAATTAAAGATTTATACGCCAGAGTCGAAGGAAAAGATATATTAAAAGGAATAAACCTCACTGTTAAAGCAGGCGAGGTTCACGTAATCATGGGGCCGAACGGTTCGGGTAAGAGTACGCTTGCCAACGTTCTTGCAGGTAACACCAATTTTGAGGTAACCCATGGCACCGCCACATTTAACGGAAAAAATTTGCTCGAGATGTCAGCTGATGTCAGGGCCAAAGAGGGATTGTTCCTTGGCTTTCAATACCCGGTCGAAATACCAGGTGTAAGTATGGTGAACTTCCTGAAAACTGCTGTGAACGAGCATCGTAAATACCGCGATCAGCCAGCCTTATCCGCCGGTGATTTTCTGAAACTGATGCGTGAGAAAAAAGCGATGGTGCAAATTGATTCCCAGTTAACCAACCGTTCCGTAAACGAAGGATTTTCCGGCGGAGAGAAAAAGAAGAATGAAATCTTCCAGATGGCCATGCTCGAACCCACATTAGCCATTCTCGACGAAACAGACAGTGGCCTCGATATTGATGCACTTCGGATCGTTTCAAACGGGGTCAATTTACTAAAGGCACCGAATAACGCAACAATTCTGGTCACTCATTATCAACGTTTACTCGACTACATTGTACCTGATTTTGTGCACGTTCTGTATGACGGCCGGATCGTTAAATCGGCTGGCAAAGAACTGGCTTTGGAGCTCGAAGAGAAAGGTTACGACTGGATTAAAAAAGAGCAAGGAGAATAACTATGGCAGAAGTAATAGATAAAACGACAACTGTCCGACGAATCAGCGATATTTATGAACTGAATCTGTCGAAAATTAAAGATAGTTTGCCCGATTGGATCAATAATTCCCGGCGACCCGCACTTGATGCTTTTCAACGAATGGGAATTCCGGGATTCAAGAACGAGAATTATAAATACACCGATCTCACACGTCTTTTTGAAAACGAAAATTTCAGAAGGGCGTTTAAAACCGATGAGTTCGAAGTAGATCTAAAGGATGTTTTCAGCTGCGACGTTCCCGAATTCGATACGCACCTGATACTTGTTGTGAACGGATGGTATGATGAATCGAACAACCCAAGTAGTTCCTACCCGGAAGGAGTCATTATTAAAAGCTTTCGAAAGGCAGTCCTTGAAAACCGCGACCTGGTGGAAAAATACTACGGAAAATTAGCAAAAGCTAATACTGATCCATTGATAGCATTGAACTCCGCTTTCGCACAAGATGGATTATTTATCTACATACCGGATAATACACACATTACAAAGCCTTTGCAACTTATAAATATTTTGAGAAGCGAAGACGACCTTTATGTAACGCAACGTAACCTGATCATTGCCGGTAAGAACAGCCAGGCGAAGATCATGTTCTGCGACCATACCTTGCTGCCTCAGAATTTCATTATCAATAATGTGACTGAATTCGAAATTGGCGAAGATGCCATGATCGACATTTACAGCATTCAAAATCAGCATAATAAGACTGCAAATCTCACAGGTCTTTACATCCGGCAACAGCGCAATTCCCATTTAGTGACCAACGCTGTTTCGCTTCACGGCGGAATTATCCGAAATAACCTCAATGTGTTACTCGACGGCGAACATGCAGAAGCTAAAATCTGTGGTCTGGCCTTATCCGACAAAAATCAACATGTTGATAATTACACTTTTATCGAACATGCCAAACCCAATTGCCAGAGCAATCAACTTTATAAAAACATTCTCGACGACAGTTCCACCGGTGGATTCACGGGACGAATTCATGTTGCACCTCATGCAGTGAAAACCCAGGCTTACCAACGTAATAACAATGTTCTGCTTACGAATGCGGCAAAAATGAATACAAAACCGCAACTGGTAATCGACAACGATGATGTAAAATGCTCGCACGGGGCAACGGTAGGCAGCATTAACGAAGAGGCGCTTTTCTACCTTCAATCCAGGGGTATCAACGAGAAAGAGGCGCGACTCATGCTGATGTTTGCCTTTGCCCACGAGGTACTTGCTGAGATAAAAGTTGATAAGTTACGCGACGTGATTGACAAACTGGTGAATAAACGATTAAGGGGAGAAGTTTCGAAATGCCATTCATGCGCTTTGGATTGTATTCGTTAATCACCTTTAAAACATTAGATATCTTATATATACATCATGATTCCCGATATTTCTAAAATACGGAAAGATTTTCCGATTCTTGATCAAAAAGTCCACGGAAAGCCCTTGATCTATTTCGATAATGCGGCTACAAGTCAAAGGCCCATTCAAGTAATCGAACGAATGAATGAATTTTCGCTCCATACGAATGCCAATATCCACCGCGCTACCCATTATCTGGCCAATAAGACAACTGAAGCATTCGAAGCAGGCAGGGAAACTGTCCGTCAGTATATTAACGCAGCCGAAGCAGCGGAGGTTATATTTACTCACGGAACAACTGAATCGATCAATCTTGTCGCATTTTCGTTTGGCGAAGCATTCATCAAAGTTGGAGATGAGGTTCTCATCACCGAAATGGAACACCATGCCAACATTGTACCATGGCAAATGATGTGCAAACGACGTGGTGCCATTTTAAAAGTACTTCCCTTTCGTGACAACGGAGAATTACAGATTGAGCTTTTAGACAGCTTAATAACCAGTAAAACAAAGATTCTGGCTGTGGCACATGTCTCCAATACATTAGGGACCATCAATCCAATAAGAGAAATCATTCTGAAAGCACACCTAAAAAATGTCCCGGTATTGATAGACGGAGCGCAGAGTGCACCACACATTAAAATTGATGTTCAAGAGCTTGGCTGTGATTTTTACGCTTTTTCGGGACACAAAATTTATGGACCCACAGGCATCGGAGCACTTTATGGAAAAAGAAAATGGCTGGATCAGATGCCACCTTTTATGGGTGGAGGCGAAATGATTGACCGTGTAACTTTTGCAAAGACAACTTATAATCAACTCCCTTATAAGTTCGAACCCGGCACTCCTAATTATGTTGGGGCAATTGGATTCGCAGCTGCAATTGATTACATTCAGGACAATGAACATCAGCCGTTTAGTAACTATGAGCATGATCTGCTTACAGTTGCAACTGAAAAACTGAAACAGATTGAAGGGTTGAAAATCTATGGCGAAGCGCCATCAAAAGCTGCTGTGATCTGTTTTAACATTGAAGGCGTTCACCCTTTTGATCTTGGAACATTACTCGATCAACTTGGAATTGCAGTCAGAACGGGCCGTTTATGCGCCGATCCGGTGATGGATCATTACGAGGTAGAAAACATGGTGCGCGCTTCATTCGCATTCTACAATACATTCGATGAGATTAATGCTTTTTATAAGGCTTTGATCAGGTTAAAAGCGATGTTTTAAATTCGCTACTTTTGAAAAGTAAAAATACATTAAATGACGATAGACGAAATACAGCAGGAGATTGTTGAAGAGTTTTCCGGATTTGAGGATTGGATGGATAAATATTCATACCTTATCGAAATAGGAAATGAAATGACTCCCATTGATGCGAAATACAAGGTTGAAAACAACCTGATTCGGGGATGTCAGTCAAGGGTTTGGTTGCACCAGGAATTTACTGAAGGTAAGATCAAATTTGAAGCCGAAAGCGATGCATTGATTGTTAAAGGATTAGTTGCACTATTGCTAAGGATATATTCCGATCGCACACCGAAAGAGATACTTGAATCTGAACCACGCTTTATCGACGAGATCGGTTTACGGCAGCATTTATCGCCAACCCGTTCCAATGGTCTCCTTGCCATGGTAAAACAAATGAAACTGTATGCGTTGGCATACGAGAAAATTTCAGCAAAAAAATAGAAAATGGACGCAAGAATAGATTTAATCATAGAACAATTAAAGGAAGTTTACGATCCTGAAATTCCGGTGAATATATACGATTTAGGACTTGTATACAGCGTTGACATTGAAAACAATGAGGCCAAAGTATTAATGACGCTTACCGCACCAAACTGTCCGGCTGCCGATATGATTCTGGCTGATGTCGAATACATGTCGAAGAAGGTTGAAGGGATAGAATCCTGCAAAGTAGAGATCACCTTCGAGCCACCCTGGGAAAAGTCGATGATGTCGGAAGAGGCACGACTGGAATTGGGATTTATGTAACCAGGAGAACCTGGGTGAAATATATCGTTCCTTTGTTTTAAACCTTATTGTCTGACAAGCGAATAAGGCTAATTTTCTTTTACCGGATTCTGCCAAGGTTTTTTTCGATCAGTAAGGTTTTAAAACTCTTCACGATGCAACTACCCGAAACATACAGCCACCGAATCAAGGAAAAAGCACTTGAGCTTGGATTTTCGGCATGTGGAATATCGGCTGTTCGTTGCCTAGACGAGGAGCGCGACCGACTTCAAAACTGGCTTTCAAACGGGATGAATGCATCTATGGCCTATATGGCCAATCATTTCGAAATGCGACTCGATCCTGGTAAAATTGAAGAGGGTGCAAAATCTGTAATTTCCGTTCTGATCAATTACTATCCTGCCCAAAAACAAGTCGATCCTGACGCTCCCGTCATCTCAAAATATGCCTACGGCAAAGACTATCATCTGGTAGTCAAAGAAAAGCTTAATAATCTCTTAATGTTCATACAATCGGCACTTTCCCCCTGTCGCGGAAGGGCATTTGTCGATTCGGCTCCGGTACTTGAACGCCCTTTGGCCAAAGCTGCCGGATTAGGTTGGATCGGAAAAAATTCACTGCTTATCTCCAAAGAGTTTGGTTCGTATGTATTTATTGGTGAATTGATTGTTGATTTAGAATTGAATTACGATGGCCCTTTCGCTGCCGATTATTGTGGAAATTGTACACGTTGTATCGACGCCTGTCCAACAGGCGCTATCGTTTCACCACGAACAATTGATGCCCGAAAATGTATTTCATACCACACAATTGAAAATAAAGACGAGATTCCTGCGTCGATTCGCGAAAACTTACATAATCAGATATTTGGATGCGACATTTGCCAGGATGTTTGTCCGTGGAATAAAAAAGCGAAGCCGAACCAGAGCCTTGATTTTATGCCTGTTGAAGGATTGTTGGAAATGAAGAAGAAAGACTGGGAAGCGCTATATCACGACCTCTATACTAAAATGTTCCGTCAGTCAGCATTTGAAAGAGCAGGCTATGACCGAATCACCAGGAACGTCGGTTATGTGACTGAATGATTTAGATCATATCTTTGCATTGGTAATTTTTCTATGATCGTTCATCATGCCAGCAACAGAATATCAATGGAAATCGTTCGACGGGCTTGACCTTTATGCCCTGCAATGGCCTTCAAATGAACGGCCCGAAGCGGTTGTTGCCTTTGTACATGGCCATGGAGATCATTGCCGAAGGTATGATGAATGGTTTTCGAAACTAACAAACCGGAATTTAGCAGTTCTTGCCTTCGATTACCGCGGACATGGCAGATCGCAAGGCCGGCGTGGAGTGATCCGCAGGTTTGACGATCTTCTGAAAGATGTAACCTTACTGCACGAAAAAGCAAAAACACTTTTCCCCGGAATTCCGGTAGTTTTATATGGACACAGCCTTGGGGCAACAACCGTTTTAAGTTACCTCCTCAAATCAAAAACACTTCCTGAACTGGCTATTGCCACTTCACCCTGGCTTCAGCTGACAAAACCTCCCGGGAAGCTATTTTCAGCAATCATTAAAACCGGAAATTTAATAGCGCCATTTCTCACTTTCAAAACCGGACTTCGCTCTTCCGATTTTTCGACAATAGATGGTTCTGGCGAAAAAAGAGAAAAAGACGAGTTGGTACACAATAGAATATCAGCCAGGCTTTTTTCGGAAGTCGAAAAAGAGGTGAAATGGATAATGACCCATTTTACCGAAATCGAGACACCACTTTTATTGATGCAAGGGAGAGACGATCTGATTATGAACGGAACGGCAACCCGCAAATTATATGATGGGTTGCCAGGACAGATTAACTACCGCGAATGGAAATTTGCTGGACATCAATTGCACAATTCTGAGAGAAGCAGCGAAGTGATGGATTTTATGATTGATTGGATAAAAGAAGGAATATGATAAAATTCACAACAGAGGTTGAATTACCCAAATTCACAAAAAAGCTGGGCTACCGTCATCAATCAATGATGATAGGCTCCTGTTTTGCAGAAAACATCGGAACTTATCTTCAGGAACTTTGTTTTCCCATCATGGTTAACCCGTTCGGAATTCTTTACAACCCCGTTTCAATAGCGAATAGTCTCGATCTTCTTATCTCAGGTAAAATTTTCACTGAGGAGGATTTATTCTATTCCAATGGACAATACAACAGTTTCTCCCACCATAGCCGGTTTTCAGGATCCGACCTTGTGAATACTTTAGCTCAAATCAATGCACAACTCGCTGAAGCTTCAACTGTTCTGAAAAACTGCCATCACCTTTTTATAACTTTTGGCACTTCATGGGTATTTCAACACAAGACAAAGGGGGTTATTGTTTCAAACTGTCACAAACTTCCTGCAGCAACATTCGACCGATACCGGCTAACAGTTTCGCAAATAACTGAAACCTGGTTTCCACTTATTGATAAGATGATAAGCTTGAATCCTGATCTTCACCTGATTTTCACAGTTAGTCCAATCAGGCATTTGAAAGATGGAGCTCATGAAAACCAGCTAAGCAAATCGACACTTCTTTTGGCAACGGATGAATTAAAGTCCAAATATGGATCTGACGTAATCTCCTATTTCCCGTCGTATGAGCTTTTGCTCGATGAGTTACGCAACTATCGTTTTTATGCCTCCGATATGACCCATCCAAGCGAAGTCGCTGTTGATTTCATCCGTGAAAAATTTGTTTCTGCAATTCTGGATAATGAAGCTAAAACAGTGTCTTCAGAATTGGATAAGATTCTTCCGGCTTTAAAGCATAAATCACTGAATAATAATGATAAAAGTTATATCTCATTTATCGAAAACCAAATTGAAAAAACTGATCAGCTTCAAATCAAGTACCCTTTTGTTGACCTTAAAAAGGTGAAGAAAAAGTTGCGTGAAAAAATAGCTGATTAAATTTTTAGTTGACAAAAGCTTTTCATATTTTTAGCCGTAGGACAATTCCCAGAACTGGGGGAGAATCCTTATCCAAATAAAAGACCAATATTAATAATGAAGTTCGTATGAGCTACCTAAAATTCGACAAAGAGGAACTGGTTAACCTGGAATACTCATTACAACGCGAATTTCTGCGCACTAACCGGTCAGGAGCCTATTCATCGACTACGCTGGCGGGATGTAACACCCGTAAATACCACGGGATGCTGATTGTGCAACTTGATGAGCTGGATGGAGGCAAGCATGTGTTACTTTCGTCGCTGGACGAAACTATTATTCAACATGATGCACAATTCAATCTGGGGATCCATAAATATCCTGGTGAATTCTATGAACCAAAAGGGCATAAGTACATCCGAAATTTTGAAATCGACACGATACCAAAAGTAACGTACCGGGTAGGAGGGGTAATTCTCACTAAAACCCGAATGCTTGTAGAACACGAAAATCAGGTCATTGTTAAATACACACTGGAGGAAGCCAGTAGTCCGACAATATTACGATTTAAACCATTTTTGGCATTTCGAAATGTCCATCAGCTTACCCATGCAAATATGGTTGCCAATGGAAAATATTCCAAAATAAAGAATGGAATAAAAATGTGTCTTTACGACGGATATCCCGAATTACATATGCAATTCTCTAAAGTTGTTGACTTTGTACCTATTCCGGACTGGTCCCGGAATATTGAATATATGAAGGAGCAAGCAAGGGGTTACGAATATCAGGAGGATCTGTACGTTCCAGGCTACTTTGAATTGCCCATTAAAAAGGGGGAATCGGTGTTTTTCACAGCATCGACTGAAGGTTGTGATCCGGCAACGCTCAAAATGCAATACACGACTGAAATATCACGACGCATTCCGCGCGACAGTTTCATAAACTGCCTTCTTAACTCGGCGCAGCAATTCATTTGGGATAGAAAAGACGGTAAAGATATTATTGCCGGATTCCCTTGGTATGAATCAATTCCACGACAAACATTTCTTGCACTTCCCGGATTATTGCTGACCCAGTCTGAAGTATCAACTTACGAAGAAATATTGAAGACCAATCTTAACCGATTGAAAGATGGACTGTTGCCAAAATATGCAGGTACCCCAAGCGACTACGATTCTGCAGATGCACCGCTTTTCGCTTTTTATGCCATCCAGGAACTAAAGCCATTTGTTGACAACAAACAACTTTGGAAAAACTATGGTCCGGCCATGAAGGAAATCCTGAACAATTACAAAAAGGGAACCCATTTCAATATTCACATGGAACCGAATGGTCTGATACATGCAAAGCAAAACGGGGTAGCACTCACCTGGATGGATGCCTATATCGAAGGAAAACCGGTAACCCAGCGCGGAGGCTTCACAGTCGAAATCAATGCTGCATGGTACAATGCGGTCTGTTTCGCGCTCGAACTTGCTGAATCCGCAAAGGATAAAGCATTTATCAGCCAATGGTCATTTTTACCCGAACTTATTGCACAATCATTTTTAGATACATTCTGGAATGATGAAAAAGGTTATCTTGCTGATTACGTTGACGGTGATTACGTTGACTGGTCAGTAAGGCCAAATATGATTTTCGCAACAAGTTTAGAATACTCGCCATTGACGCGTGAACAGAAAAAACTAATAATCAGCACTGTAAGAAATGAACTTCTGACGCCAAAAGGCCTTCGTTCTCTGGCGCCGAAAGATTATCATTACAAAGGATCATGCGTTGGAAATTCCAGCAAACGATCGGCAGCCGCACATATGGGAAGTGTATATCCATTTCTGATTTACCCTTTCGTTAAAGCCTATCTTGATATCCACAAAGCAGGAGGTTTGTCGTTTGTCAAGCAAGTCATTGCTGGGTTCGAAGAAGAGATGTCGGAACATTGTGTCGGAACACTCTCTGAAGTCTACGAAGGGAATCCTCCGCATACAGCACGGGGTGCAATTTCACAGGCATGGAGTGTGGGCGGTGTTCTTAGTGCAACATCTGCACTCGATAAATTCGGGGAATCAAAATAGCAATCGGGTACCTTGCCGGAATATCCGGTTCTCAGGTCTTAAAATATAATTCCGGGTCGTTTACTCAACTCCGGAAATTGATAAGGAGTAAAAAGATTTTTCTCAACTCAGCTACTTAAAGGATGAAAGTTTTAATGTTTGGATGGGAGTTCCCCCCGCACATTAGCGGGGGTCTCGGTACAGCCAGTTACGGATTGACCAGAGGATTGGCACAATTAGATGATGTTGAGGTGCTTTTTGTCGTTCCAAAAGCATATGGTGACGAAGATAATTCGGCAGTAAAGCAGATTATCGGAGCAAGTGATGTATCGATTACTCAGAAAAAAATCTTTCTTCGAACAACCGAAAGAAATTTCGATTATCTCGAAGTTGAATCGAATCTGGTCCCCTATTCAACACCTGAGGAATTTTGGAAACTAACAGAACAGCGTGTCTCTTCCCAAACGCGTTTTATCCAGACCGATTCGGAAGGTAAGCTTCCCTTTACAGGCAAATATGGTACGAACCTTCTTGACGAGATTGCAAATTATGCCATTGTTGCAGAGTCTATTGGTAGAGAATACGATTTTGATGTCATCCATGCTCACGATTGGCTTGCCTATCCGGCAGGAATCGCGGCTAAAAAGGTAAGCGGCAAACCATTGGTTATTCATGTTCACGCAACCGATTTCGACAGGAGTGGCGGAAGTGTCAATCCAAGGGTATATTCAATCGAACGCGAAGGCATGGAGATTGCAGACCAGATCATAACAGTAAGTAATCTCACACGTAGAATCGTAATTGAAAAGTACGGTATCGATCCTGCTAAAGTTACCACTGTATACAATGCTGTTGAACCTGTTGAAAAAGCTGAAAACAAGGGTTATTCCAAAGGTATCAATGAAAAAATCGTTACATTTCTAGGTAGGATTACAATGCAGAAAGGACCGGAATATTTCATCGAAGCTGCCTACCAGGTTTTACGCCGGACAGACAATGTCCACTTTGTAATGGCCGGAAGTGGCGATTTAATGGAAAAGATGATCCGTCGCGCGGCCCGTCTGGGAATTGCCGACAGATTTCATTTTACGGGTTTCCTTCACGGTGACGATGTATTCGATATGTTCCGGATGAGTGATGTCTACGTAATGCCATCAGTTTCAGAACCTTTTGGGATTTCACCACTCGAAGCTATGATGTCGGATGTTCCAACCATTATTTCGAAACAATCGGGGGTAGCTGAAATCCTGACGCATGCCATAAAAGTTGACTTCTGGGACATCAATGCCATGGCTGATGCCATCTACGGAATCCTGAAATATCCAGCCTTGTCAACCATGTTTAGAAAATTCGGACGAGTAGAGGTAGATAGTTTACAATGGAAACACTCCGCCGAACACGTCCTTAAAGTATATAAGACCGCATTAAAAAAATCCAATACCAAAGAGATATGAAAACAGTTTGCCTCAACTTCCAGATACATCAGCCTTTCCGATACAGGAAATATCGCTTTTTCGACATTGGAAACGATGCCTATTACTATGACGATTTTGCAAATGAGACCATCTTACGTAAAGCGGCCGATAATTCATATTTACCCGCCAATAAAATCATTCTTGAACAAATACTTAAGTACAAGGGCAAATTCAAGGTAGCCTATTCATTATCAGGTGTTGTTCTCGACCAATTCAAGTTATATGCACCTGAAGTAATCGAGTCGTTCGCGAAACTGGCGGCCACAGGGTGTGTGGAGTTTTTATCCGAAACATATGCCAATTCACTTGTATCGATGGCAGACGGAGGTTTTTTCGAATCACAGGTTAGAGCGCATGACGATCTTATTGAAGAACTGTTTGGACAACGCCCTAAAGTATTCAACAATACCGAATTAATTTACTCTGACGAAATTGGTGATCTTGTTCAACGAATGGGTTTCGAGGCGATGATCACCGAAGGAGCGAAGCATATCCTTGGATGGAAAAGTCCCAATTACCTATATTGCAATGCATTAAGTCCAAGATTAAAAGTTTTGATGCGCAATTTCAGGTTTAGTGATGATTTGTCATTCCGGTTCTCAAATACTGCATGGAATGAATTTCCATTGACTGCTGAGAAATATGCTGGTTGGATGACCAGCCTTCCAAAAGAGGAAGAAGTAGTCACCATTTTCATTAATTATGAGACATTTGGTCAGCTTCAGCCCAAAAGCTCAGGGATATTTGATTTCTTAAAGAAACTACCGGAAGCGATTTTAAAATCAGGCAAACTTTCCTTCTCGACACCGTCAGAAGTTATAAATGATTTACAGCCGGTTTCAGCCGTTCACGTACCTTACCCGATATCTTGGGCCGATGAAGAGCGTGATCTTTCAGCATGGCTGGGAAATGAACTACAAAAGGAGGCTTTCGATAAGCTTTACCAGCTCAAGGATCGGATGAGAAATTGTACAGATGCAACCATGCTCAAAGACTGGGACTATCTCCAGACCAACGACCATTTTTATTACATGTGTACCAAGTTCTTTTCCGACGGTGAAGTTCATAAGTATTTCAACCCTTACGGTACTCCTTACGAGGCTTTTATCAACTACATGAATGTATTGAGTGATTTCAAAATCAGGCTCAATGCTATTGTGCCTAAAAGTGCTAAAGATCAGGAAATAGCCAATCTAAAGGATCTCATTAACGAAAAAACGAAGAAGCTGGAATTGACAGAAACCGAACTAAAGAAAGTCAAAAAGGAGGCTTCAGCAGCCAAACTGACTCAAGACAAAATTGCGGTTGCTTCAAAAGTTGAACCAGTGAAACCAGCAAAAAAAGCAGCACCAAAGAAACCAGTAAAGAAATAGGAAAAAGAAAGATTAGATTTTTCAGCTTCCTAAAAAGTGGTTTCTGTTAATTGCTTAAACGATGACAGAATGACGTTAGGAAATAAGAAAAATATGAAAAACACAAAGCCCGGAATATTTTCGGGTTTTTGTGTTTTATAATCGTTGCTATTTTGATTGATTTTCATAGAATCAGCAAAATGATTGTAATTTAGCTCCCTGCTATAAGACTAACTATGATTCCGGAGAAAACCACATTTAAGAATTGTAAAACGATGATCATCCGCCTAAACGGAAGAATACTGTTTCTTTTGTTCAGTCTCATGCTTCTTCTCTCCGGCTCAAGATCAAATGCGGCTGAAGTAATTAACAACCTGAATTTTGATTTTTATTCACAGGAAAACGGTCTTTCAAACAACCAGATCCATTGCATCCTTCAGGATAAAAAAGGGTGGATGTGGTTTGGCACTTCAGCGGGCGTCTGCCGGTTCGATGGCTACAAATTTACCGTTTTCAAAAATGACCCCGAAGATTCTACAAGCTTGAAAGGAAATCTGGTGCGGACTATTTTCGAAGACCGGAAAGGACAACTGTGGGTTGGGACTGAAAACGGCGGCCTCAATAAATTCAACCGCGAAAAAGAGAATTTTCAGCAATTGTTTTATTCGGGAAATCAACCTTTCTTAAAAAATGCAACAGTAACGTCAATTAACGAAGATTCTACCGGAAATTTATGGGTGGGGACCAGCTCCCATCTTTATCGCATAGAAAATGAAAACAAACTGACGGAGATTAAGCCCAAGAATCTGAGCGCCTTATCAGAGTATTTCAGGGTAATAAAGTCAGACGGTTCAGGAAGAATCTGGCTGGGCACCAATAGCGGACTTTACGTTTATGATCCAAAAAATAATCTGATCCAAAAAATCAACCTTCCTCAAAATCAAATATCCAATCAGGAAATCTGGGATATATTTCCTGATGCAGATGGGACCTTGTGGATTGGCACTTATGCAAATGGTTTGCTTACCGTCAATCCATTCACTCTCGAAGTTAAACAATTAACGCTAGATTCGGAGAATGACCGAAATCAAACAGTACGTGCAGTCTCAAAAGACCGGAATGGGAAATACTGGATTGGAACCCGTGGAGGTTTGTACGTTTATGAGAAAAATAAAGGTGCCACAGCATTTTATTTTCACGACGAACGTGAACCTAAGAGCCTTGTAAACAATTCGATTCAGTGTATATTTCATGATTTAAAGGGAGATGTCTGGATTGGTACACGCAATGGCATTAATTTTCTGATTGAGGAAAGGCAGAATATTCAAGGCTATAAATCGATGCCCGGCGACGACCGCTATTTGAACAGCAGTGAGACTTATGCTTTCTGGGTTGACCCCAAAGGAGACATTTGGACGGGTACAGAAAGTGGCGGAATAAATATTCTGGACCGAACGACTGGTCGATTCAGGTATCTTTTACCGCAAAAGGGAAACCCAAATTCGCTATCTACAAACTGTATCAAAGCACTGCTCGATGATGGGAAAAACAACCTATTGATCGGCACATTTCTGGGTAGTCTTGACGTTCTTAATCTTCGAACAGGTGCTTTCAAACATTACAAAAACAATCCGGCCGATCCTTCAAGCCTTTCAGATAACCGCGTGTGGTCTTTTTTGCGCGATAGCAACAATGATATCTGGGTTGGCACAGGCTCGGGGCTTGATAAGTTTAATCCTTCTACAGGTTCTTTCACACATTTCAAAAATCTCGTTGATGGACAACAGGTAAACTGGTTGGCTGAAGATACCGATCATACCATCTGGATTGGTGCCGATAGTCTTGTACTTTACGAACCTAAAAATCAGAAAATAACACGTATTCAGGAAACAACACGGTACATGCTTCATGATTCAAAGAATCGATTCTGGCTCGCAACGCCTAACCGGGGAATTGCGTTGTTCTCGAAAGAGAAGGGCATCCTGAAATATTACTCCGAGAAAAACGGTCTTGCCAATAACCAGACCCTTGCGATACTCGAAGACAATGAACACTTTCTGTGGATCAGCACGACAAATGGCCTTTCGAAGTTCGACCCCGAAAGTGAACGTTTTCATAACTTCTCATTGAAAAACGGCTTCCAAAACAATCAGTTTACATATGGAGCAGCCTATAAAACGCCACTTGGAGAGATGCTTTTCGGTGGTATTTCGGGCTTCAATATTTTCAATCCAACCAAAATTAAATCGGGCGACTATTTTCCACAAATCGTTTTGACTGATCTGAAGATATTCAATAAATCTGTCAAAATAGGAGACTTGAATAACGATGTTCTAACTAAAAGTATCTCTGAAACTGAAAAGATTGAGCTGAAACATGATATGAATTCCATAACGTTGGACTTTGCATCGTTTGATTACGCCAACAGCCTCGGAATTCAGTATTCGTATTTTTTGGAAAACTTCGACAAAGATTGGAACGAACCTTCTGTGAATCGCTCGGCAACCTATACAAATCTCGATCCCGGAGAGTATACATTTCAGGTTAAGACCGTTTCCATCGACCGAAAAGAGAGTAATTTGGGTCCGGTATTGAAAATCGTTGTACTTCCTCCCTATTGGGAAAAATGGTGGTTTAGAAGTCTGATTTTCATTACTATAAGCATCGTTTTATATCTTTTGATTACCTTCCTTCTGAATAAGGAAAAACTAAAGAACGAACTGAGTCTTGAAAGAATAAATGCGAGGAAGCTTCATGAGCTCGATATGATGAAATTAAGGTTTTATACCAACATTTCGCACGAGATACGTACTCCACTGACATTGATTCTTGGTCCGCTTGAAAAAATGCGCGCAAATACAATCCCCGAACACGAAATGAAGGGACATGTTGAGGTAATGCACAGGAATGCAACTCAGCTGCACCAATTAATTAATCAGCTACTTGACTTCAGAAAACTTGAAACCGGAAACCTGAAACTTGCTTTGGCATGCGGAGATATGGTTTCATTTCTGTCAGAAATTGTCGGATCTTTTGACAAATATGCCGAAGAAAAAGAGATAAATCTGAAATTCAATTCACTTAAAAAGGAGATCATCACCAACTTTGATGCAGATAAGGTGGGCAAGATCATGAACAACCTGTTGTCGAATGCCTTCAAATTTACAGGCAAGGGTGGTAAAATTTCCGTTAACCTTTCGCTGGTTTTCGATTCGGATGAAAGTGACCAGGTTAGTGATTCGTCAGAGAAAAGGATGATCGAAATAACAGTTAAAGACACCGGAATCGGTATTGCGGAGTCGAATCTGGAGAAAATATTCATCCGTTTTTTCCAGGTTGATGACAGTGCCAAACAAACCGGGACAGGAATTGGGCTGGCCTTAACCAAAGAACTTGTAAAATTGCACAATGGAAGTATCTCGGTACAGAGTAAGCCAGGAAAAGGTTCGAAGTTTATCATTCATCTTCCTTACGATGAGGTAATCAACCCAACACTTGCCGAATCTGCTGATTCCGACCAAAACGATTCATCGGGCTCACGTCATATGGAAGAACCTGCTGACACCATGTCATCCGGGCGAAAAATTATGCTGTTGGTTGATGATAATTCAGATGTCAGGTATTTCATTAAATCACATTTCATCACCAATTACCAGGTCCTGGAGGCTGAAAACGGACTGGAAGGATGGAACATCGCCCTGAAAACAATTCCCGACATTATCATATGTGATGTAATGATGCCTGATATTGATGGGTTTGAACTCTGCCGGAAGATCAGGAAGGATGAACGTACCTCTCATATTCCAATCATTCTGGTCACGGCACTTGGATCGCGTGAGCACGAAATTGAAGGATTAAGCTCAGGATCTGATGATTACATCACCAAACCTTTCGATCTGGGCATTTTACAGACTAAAGTTGAAAATATTTTATCGGTCCGCCAGTCGCTGAAACAAAAATATACCTCCAAAATGTTACTTCAGCCCCGAAATGTCATCCTCACCTCACCCGATGAGCGGTTTCTACAAAAAGCGATCGAAGTTGTTGAGAACAATATTTCGGATCCGGATCTCGACATCGAGCATTTTGCGGCTGAAATTGGCGTCAGCCGTATGCAATTATACCGCAAACTTGATGCTTTAACCGAAATGACTGTAAAAGAGTTTGTCCGAAATATCCGGTTAAAAAGAGCAGCCCAACTTTTGATTCAGAAAAAACTAAATGTCTCTGAGATTGCTTATGCTGTAGGATTTAAAGATCTCTCACATTTCCGTAAATGCTTTAAATCAGAGTTTGGAATGAGCGCTTCAGAATATGCTGAAAAGCATAACCTTTCCTGACAATCTACGCCCTTTCGTTTTTTCACTTCAATTGCTGACTGACTGCACATTGCGACATTTTCCTTATTGCAGTGATATTCCCAAACCCGCTAATTGGGAATTTTGACCTCCTGCTGGGAATCCTCGCTATCCTTCCTGATACGCATTAATCATCCTGTTAATCCGCGATAGAGTATGTTTACCCTACCAAATACCTAATTATCATCAATGGAAGAAATTACAAAAAAATTCAGATACGTTTCCTGGATAATTGTAGTGTTAACAATCATTCTGGCGGCCATCCTGACTTTATTAATAGTTACAAGTATCTGATGGCTTGAGGAAAGAATACAAAGAATCAACTAACGGCAATAACACAAGAAAAATGAAAAGACTTTGGATATTCCTGATTGGGTTTATGTTTATTTCCCAATATAGTTTTGCCCGGTCCCCAAAGAAATCAGTAAACGGTTTAGAGATGGCTGTAAAAATGTCTGATTCGGAAATCAGGCATTTCCCTGAACCCTGGACGGTCGACTTCAACCCCAAACCCGTATGGAATTATACGCAGGGTTTAATTGCTCATTCAATGATCAAGGTTTGGCAAATAAACGGCAATCAGACTTATTACAAATATGCAAAAACCTATGCAGACCATTTTATTGATGCCAATGGAATTATTAGTGGATATAAAGTGGAAGAGTACAACATCGACTGTGTAAATTCCGGCAAATTTCTTTTTGACCTTTACAAAAAGACAAAAGATGATCGCTACCTGAAAGCAATCAATCATTTACGCGATCAGCTCAAAACGCAACCTCGCACTTCAGAAGGAGGTTTTTGGCACAAACAACGGTATCCCTATCAGATGTGGCTCGATGGATTATACATGGGAGCACCTTTTCTGACCCAATACGCGTCGGCGATGAATGAACCTGCCATTTTCGATGATGTTGTAAATCAGTTTCTCATTGTTCACAAACACACCTATAATCCGAAAACCGGGCTAAATTATCACGGCTGGGACGAAAGCAAACAACAAAAGTGGGCCGATCCGAATACCGGCTGTTCTCCTAACTATTGGGGAAGAGCAATGGGCTGGTATGCCATGGCATTAGTTGATGTGCTTGATTATCTGCCTAAAGACCATCCTGGCCGGGTAAAAATTCTTGATATTCTAAACCAAATAGCCAATGGAATTAAAAAATACCAGGATCCGAAAACCGGACTTTGGTACCAGGTTATCGACCAGGGAAATCGCCAGGGAAATTACCTCGAAGCCACCGCCTCGTCAATGTTTACCTACGCCTTGCTAAAAGCTTCACGTAAAGGATACATAAGTAATGACTACAAGGCTATTGGAGTTAAAGCCTACAACGGCATACTTGAAAATTTTATTCGCGATAACGGTGACGGCACCATCAGCCTGACCAAATGCTGTTCGGTTGCAGGTCTTGGCGGAAATCCTTATCGCGATGGTTCTTACGAATACTACATCAAAGAACCTGTTAGGGCAGACGATCCGAAAGGAGTCGGGCCCTTTATTATGGCTTGTTTGGAAATGATTGACTTAAAATAAAACCAAATTAAAACGTATGAATGATTTATTAAAATGTGAAATTGGAAAAAATTCAGGCCAACAAAGCAGAGGTTTGAAATTTCTTGCTGTCGTCATTCTTTTGTTGTATGCAACGTTTGGAATGGCTCAGACAGTTTTGGTGAAAGGGAAAGTAACCGAAGCGCCTTCAGGAGAATCCATACCCGGCGCAAATGTTGTTCTGAAAGGCACCACTACAGGAACGATTACCGACAATGATGGCAATTACAGCCTTTCAGTGCCCGCTAACGGGATGCTGGTGTTTTCATTTATTGGCTTCAAATCGACCGAAGTGCCTGTTACCGGCAAAAAAGAAATCAATGTAACCTTAACTGCCGAATCAATTGGACTCGAAGAGGTTGTAGCCATTGGTTATGGAACTATCAAAAAGAGGGATATAACCGGGTCGGTCGCCTCTGTAAAGGGTGATGATCTGAAAGCGATTCCTGTAGCAAGTGCAGCTGAAGCACTTACCGGAAAACTAGCTGGCGTTCAGGTAACCTCTACCGAGGGTTCTCCCGATGCTGAAATGAGGATTCGGGTACGTGGCGGAGGATCCATTACCCAGGACAATTCTCCGTTGTTCATCGTTGATGGGTTTCCTGTAAATAATATTTCGAGTATTGCACCTTCTGATATCCAGTCAATTGATGTATTGAAAGATGCTTCTTCAACCGCTATTTATGGATCACGTGGTGCAAATGGTGTTATAATCGTAACGACCAAAGTAGGCCAGAAAGGTAAGGTTCAGGTAAGTTACAACTCCTATTTTGGCTTTAAAGAAATCGCCAAAGAGCTGAATGTACTTAATCCTGAAGACTATGTGAAATGGCAATATGAATATGCCGTGCTGGATAATACGAATGGTGATCTTAGTTCCTATGAAAAATACTTTGGTTCCTACAAGGACATGGATCTGTATGCCGGGCAAAAAGGAAATAATTGGCAAGATCAGGTATATGGCCGTACAGGAGAGGTCTTTAATCATGACCTAAGCATCAGAGGGGGAAGTGAAAAACTAATGTATTCATTTAATTATTCGCACATTAACGAGAAAGCGATCATGGTAGGGTCAAATTTTAAGCGTGATAATTTATCGCTTAAACTCAATCATAACCCGAATGATAAAGTTCAACTTGCGTTTTCATTTCGTTATTCTGATACGGATATTAACGGAGGTGGCACCAACGAACAAAATGAAGTATCATCTGCTGATTCAAGGCTAAAACATAGTGTAACCTATACCCCAATTCCTTTAGTCGGCCTGACATCTGACGCTACCGATCAGGAAGTATCAAGTTATTTAGTTAATCCACTGGTTGCGGTTGCAGACAATGACCGGACACAAAACCGGAAAAACTTTAACCTCGCAGGTAGTTTCTCATGGGAATTAATAGAAAACCTCCAGTTGAAGGCAGAAGTTGGGTTAGACAACTATAACTACAACGACAACAGGTTTTACGGACTGACAACCTATTATGTCTCAAATACTCCTGCGGCTGAAAACCAAGGGCAACCAGCTATTATCCTAAGAGATCAGAAACAGGAACGTTTTAGAAACACCAATACCCTAAGTTATGACTTCACAAAGTTTTTAAATGAAAATCATAAAGTAAAACTTTTGTTGGGCGAGGAGATGATTCAGACAAATACAAATCAACTTACTTCCGTAGTACATGGATTTCCAACACTATTTACCTCTGATCAGGCTTTTAAACTCACAACCCAAGGAGTTGCTCAATCAACTGATAACTACTATAGTCCGGATGATAAATTGCTCTCTTTCTTTGGCCGACTAAATTATGATTTTAAAAACAAGTACCTGTTATCAGCTACTTTGCGAGCTGATGGTTCAAGTAAATTTTCTGATGGCCACCGTTGGGGATATTTCCCATCTGCTGCTGCCGCCTGGAGGGTTTCGCAGGAAGGATTTATGCAAGGTTCATCATCCTGGTTAGATGATTTAAAATTGAGATTCAGTTATGGTTTGGCGGGTAATAACAACATTCCATCAGGTCAGATGACACAATCGTTTGTATCAAGTACCAATACCTGGATGAATGGTTTTAGCAAATATTGGTCAGCATCGAAAACGATGGCTAATCCTGATTTAAAATGGGAGACCACCTATACCAGAAACCTTGGTTTGGATTTCGCCCTCTTTAAAAATCGTTTAAGTGGTACCGTTGAGGCCTATTTAAATAATACAAAGGATCTTTTGATTGAATTCCCGGTAGCAGGAACTGGTTATGATACACAATTTCGGAATATGGGGGAAACGGAAAACAAAGGATTGGATGTCTCCATAAACTGGGTAGCTCTCAATAAGAAAGATTATGGTTTAAATTTTAACTTCAACATTGGGTTTAACCAAAATAAAATCAAGTCACTCGGTGTCATGAAAGACTTTGGTGCTGCAACTGGCTGGGCTTCAACGGAAATTGGTTCTGATTTCTGGATCGCAACAGGAGGTTCAGTCGGGAAAATGTATGGCTACGTTTCTGATGGACGGTATGAAGTATCAGATTTTACCGGGTACGATTCCGGTTTAAAGAAGTGGATATTGAAAGATGGCATTGCCGATAACTCAGGTATTGTTGGAACAATATCTCCCGGTATGATAAAGCTTAAAAATCTTGTGGGAGAGGACAATAAGGTAACTATTGACGATCGCACAATTATCGGAGACGCCAACCCGGTTCACTCCGGAGGTTTTACAATCAATGGCCGTTTATATGGCTTTGATATGTCTGCTGTTCTTAATTGGAGTTTTGGTAATGATATTTACAATGCGAATAAGATTGAATATGCTTCCTCTACCCAAAGATATCAATACCGGAATATGATTGATATAATGGCAGATGGCAAAAGATGGACAAACATCGAACCATCTACGGGTAAACTGGTGACTGATCCAACAGCTTTAACCAGCATGAATTCCAATACGACAATGTGGTCTCCTTATATGAGCAAATACGTATTTAGCGATTGGGCAGTTGAAGATGGTTCGTTCATTCGCTTAGGTACTTTGACATTAGGGTATACTGTGCCAACAGTACTGACTAGAAAGCTTAAAATCTCAAACCTAAGGTTTTATGCTACAGGATATAATGTATTCCTGCTGACTAATTATTCCGGTTTCGACCCTGAGGTTTCAACACGAAGGAATACAGCGCTTACTCCTGGTGTCGATTATTCAGCTTACCCAAGGAGCAGACAACTTGTTTTTGGTGTAAATCTTAATTTTTAATCTGAGTTATATTTACGAATATGAAAAAAATAACATATCTAATTGGAATAGTTGTTGCGGTCGTAATGATCTCATGCAAGGACTACCTGGAAACTCCCACTAAATCTTCATTGGATGAAATGGTCATCTTCTCATCCCCCGATCTGGCCAAAGGGGCCGTCGATGGTATTAAGCTTCCATTTGGAGAAACGAATTCGTATCGCGGCAGATTTTTACCCTGGTACGGCATGAATACCGATATTGAATGGTATAATTCCTCCGAACTGGTTGGGGATGGAAGTGCAGATCTCACAGTGTATTCCACTACTCCAAGTAACAGCCAAATGAATTCCACAAACAATGCCTGGGCAATGATGTACTCAGGTATAGAGCGGGCAAATATTTGCATTAAAGGGTTAAAGGCTTATGGCAATCCAAAACCCGGTACTGAATTAGGACAACTACTTGGTGAATCTTTAGCCTTAAGAGCTGTCTATTATGCAGATCTGTTAAAAGCCTGGGGGGATGTAGTTCCCAGATTTGACCCGATTACTACTGAGACGCTTTATCTTGCCAAATCTGACCGGGATGGAATCTACAAACAACTGATCGCTGATATGGCAGAAGCTTCTGAATTAGTGGCATGGCCAAATGAAACGAGCACAACCAGTTCCGTAGAACGAATCAACAAAGCATTTGTCAAAGGATTACGTGCACGCCTTTGTCTGGCAGCAAGTGGTTATTCGCAATATCCCGACGGCATTCGCAGAAGTACGGATCCCGATTTATCGGTTACTAAAATGTATGCCATTGCCAATCAGGAGTGTCTTGATATTATAAACAGCGGAACCACCAAACTTGAATCTTCTTTTGAAACAGTTTTCAAAAAGAATTGCCAGGATAACGTTACTGCCGGAGGTGAAACGCTTTGGGAAATACCTTTTGCGGATGGAAGAGGGCGAATGCTTTTCACCTTTGCGATCAAGCACAACAGTGTGGATCAATATACTGGTCAGGCACGTGGAGGAAGTGCAGGCCCGGTTCCTTCCTTGTTTTATGATTATGATGTAAAAGATACGCGCCGTGATGTGAGCGTTGTCCCATACGAATGGGGAAAGGCCGTGAATGGCATTTCAAAACAGGAGTTGTTAACGCTGAAAAAATGGAGCTTTGGAAAATTCCGTTACGAATGGATGAACCGAATTGTGACCTCAACCAATGATGATGGTGTGAACAAACTTTACATGCGCTATGCTGAGATCCTGCTGATGGCAGCCGAAACCTCCAATGAATTGCAGGGACCAACAGTCGCTGCCCCATTTCTGAAAATAATACGTCAAAGAGCTTTTGCATCAAGTGATTGGCCAACAAAGGTAGATGCTTATGTGAACGCATTAACCACAAAAGAAGCGATGTTTAATGCGATCGTTGAAGAGCACAAACTGGAGTTTTGTGGTGAAATGGTTCGTAAACAGGCTTTAATCCGCTGGAATTTGCTGAAAACCAAATTGGATGAAGCAAAAACAAAGATGTATGCACTTAGAGACAGATCCGGCGCTTATGCTGATGTACCGGCTAAGCTGTATTACAAATATGCCGCAAATGGTGAGTCACTTATAATCTACGGCCTTAACAGAGGGGAAACTGCAGACAAATCAGCTGAATACGATTACAACAAAACCTTTGTTGATCCGACTCAACTTATTAACTCAAAAATAGAATCGATTTATGCAAAAAATCCTGACCAATGGCAGTTCTGGCCAATCTGGCAAGTATTCCTTGATTCGAGCAATGGAACTTTAAAAAATGATTACGGATACTAATAAATTGAAGTTTATGAAAAACAAATTAAAAAATATAGGATTTATCATTGGGCTGTTCTCCCTGATTTTTGTGTCTTGCGAGGACAAAATCGACCCGATCGTTGAAAAACTGGATTTTAACCGGGTTTTTAGTCCGATTAACCTAACTGCCAAGATAAAGAATAAGACAACAGTAGAGTTAGCCTGGACACTTGGCAAAGATGCAACTTCTTATCTCATTGAATTTAGTGAAGATAGTTTGGTGTTTGGCGCTATCGTTAAAACGGTTACGGTTACTCCTGATAAAATTCCTGCCAGTGTTGTACTTGACAGTCAAACACAGTATTCGGCCCGGGTTAAAGGCATTAACAGTAGCGGTGTTACGGATTCGAAATGGTCATCAGTAGCTTTCAAAACGGATGCTGAAAATATACTTACCTCTCTTCCTGCAGCAGATATTCAGGCTACAAGTGTGACACTAAGGTGGCCATCTGGAAGCGAAGTTACGAACTTTCTGATCGTTCCGGGTAATGTTCAACGGACGATCACCGATGCAGAAAAAGCAGTTGGAATAGCTATTATTACCGGACTTACTGGTGAGACTGCATATACTGTTAAAATGTTAAAAGGAACCAAACAAAGAGGTTCAGTTACTTTTACAACATTGATTGATCTTGGTGGTGCAACTCCTGTTTATCAGACAGATAATTTGAGCACCGTTATTGCGGCTGCAAAGTCAGGAGATGTGCTTGTTCTGTTCCCTGGTAATTATCTGGCTTATTCAGGAGCAATTACAATCAATAAATCAATTTCTATTAAGGGGTTACGTCCTACTGATAAGCCAATTGTGCATGTTAAATTTGTATTGGAGGCAGGCGTACAGAATGTCGATATTAAAGATCTTGAAATGTCAGGAATTTATACCGATCCGCTAACAAGTCTTCCGGCAGTTATTGATCATGCATTCCAATACAATTCAACCGGTACCAGTTATGGTTCATTAAATATTGTTGGCTGCAAAATTCACGATTACGACAAATCATTGTTAACAGGTTCAGCAAGCATCGTTTCAAAAATTGTATCCATTTCACTGACAGACTGTATAGTAACCAATATTTTAACAAATGCTGCCGACTGTATCGATTTTCGCGCCGGCTATGTTGCTAGTCTGACACTGAAAAACAGTACATTTAATAATTGTGCTCCTGCCCGTGATTTTGTCCGTCTGGACAATGCCGCAGCGGCTTTTCCAGGAATGGTCAGCAGTGTATTAATTGATCATTGTACGCTCTATGCAGTAGCCAATAAAACCTCTTCAAGGATACTATATGTTCGTTTTGTAACCAATACCTTAAAAGTTACAAATACGATAATTGCAGGTACACTTGGTTATTACACTAATCAATCCAGCTCGGCGCAACCGGAATGTTCTGGGAACAATTACTTTAATGCACCCGGATTTATTACCGGCGGTTCAACCGTTACCGGAGCCAAATTCGATATATCAGGAACTAATACTTTATTGGATCCTGGCTTTACGAGTCCTGCAACCGGAAATTTTACGGTAACCAATCAAGCATTAATTGACAGTAATGTAGGTGACCCGCGCTGGTAAATTGATTTATTGTACCTAATTGGATTAGCGATTGTGGATTGAAAGATTTGAAAAGCGAAAATTAAGATCCATTCTAAAAATCTGAAGAATCCGCACCTAAGCAGTGTGGATCTTCAGATTCTTATATTTACTAATTGGTAATTTTATTCCGCATTTAAGAAGCATCTAATTGATTTTTAAACATAACAACGATCCGGCAAAGACACAAGAGATGAGGAAAAAAATATTAGGCGCGGTTCTGCTGGTTTTGGTTTCAATATTGCCAACCTATGCACAAAATAATGAATTACCTGCCTTTCCGGGAGCTGAAGGAGGTGGGAAATTCACTTCCGGCGGTCGGGGAGGAAAAGTAATCTATGTGACTAATCTCGCGGATAATTCGTCTGCCGGTTCATTGCGTTTTGCGGTCAACCAACCGGGTGCCCGGATCGTGGTTTTTGCAGTTTCAGGCACTATTCAGTTAAAATCAAATCTGAATATAAAAAACGCGAATATTACCATAGCTGGTCAAACGGCTCCGGGCGACGGCATATGCCTGCGAGATTATCCGGTAGTAGTTGAAGCCGATAATGTTATCATCCGCTTTATGCGGTTTCGTATGGGAGATGAAGCAAAACAACAGAACGATTGTATTTGGGGCCGCGATCAGAAAAATATAATCATTGATCATTGCTCAATGAGCTGGAGTACTGATGAATGTGCATCATTCTATGATAATGAGAATTTCACCATGCAATGGTGTTTGTTATCCGAAAGTCTTCGGAATTCGGTACATGGCAAAGGAGCACATGGTTATGGCGGAATCTGGGGCGGAAAAAATGCATCGTTTCACCATAACTTGTTGGCCGATCATGACAGCCGTAATCCTCGTTTCTGCGGGAGCAGGTATTCCAACAAACCTGATCTTGAATCGGTTGATTTCAGAAACAATGTGATTTATAACTGGGGCAGTAACAGCTCATACGGTGCCGAAGGGGGCTCCTACAACATCGTGAACAACTACTTCAAGGCAGGACCTGCTACTTCTTCTTCCTCAAAATCAAGAATATTGCAACCATATGCTGATGATGGCGCCAATATTCAACCTGCTGGTACTTACGGAAAATTTCATATCACAGGAAATTATGTAGCAAGCAGTCCTGCTGTTTCAAATGATAACTGGCAAGGGATTTCCCTTCATTCAACCTTCACTTCTTATGCTGCGGGAATCACAAAAAACAACACTAAGTCAGAGACGGAATTTTCTGCGCCCATTGTGACAACCCAAACCGCGCAGAAAGCCTTCGAAAAAGTGCTTAACTATGTTGGATCCAGCCAGGTTCGTGACACTGTGGATAAGAGAATTATTCATGATACGAGTACAGGAACTGCAACCTTTATGACCGGTGGAAATGGAAGTGTCAATGGAATCATTGACTCTCAAAGTGCAGTTGGTGGCTGGCCTGAACTTAAATCACTTCAGGCACCAACTGATAGCGATAACGATGGGATGCCTGATTACTGGGAAGATAAGAATGGACTGCATAAAAACAATCCTTCTGATGCTCAATTGAGTAGCGTTGATGGCAAATATCCCAATGTTGAAGCATATATCAATAGTCTCGTTGCATCAATCACCGAAAATCAGAACAATGATTCCGTGATAACGGCAGTAACTGAAATTCCTGCCGCCAATAATCCTTTAAAGGTTTACCTTGATAATTCAACTGGCATTTTAAAAATCAGCCATATAAAGGCAATAAGTCTTTTAAAAGTCTATTCAATGACCGGTGCATTGTTAAAAATGCAAAAATGTGATGATAATCAGGAAGAAATGCAAGTATCTGATTTATATCCAGGGATTTATATTGTGTCGGTGCAGGAAAATAACCAGGTTTTGTATTCAACGAAAATTGTGAAAAATTAAATGACTGAAGTATTTTAAATACCAAATATTATAATTTTACATGTCAGATATTCAATCAATTAATAGAAAGTTGCTGGTCATTCTGTTAGCAACGTTTTTATCCTACAGTTCTTTTCCCCAGGCCAAAGAGCAGCCAACGGTATTTGCTCCGATCAGTATGGAACCGTTTGACGACAGTATGCGCCATTGGTATGGCATTCACGATGATGGAAATATTGTTAATCCGGCCTTGAATCAACCAAAATACAAGGAAACAGAAATCACAAAGATTGCCGACAACATTCTTCTTTTCCAACGCGATAATGGAGGGTGGCTTAAAAACTACGATATGCAGGCCATCTTAACCAATGAACAGGCAGACAGTTTAAACCGGACCAAAAATAAGTTTCACACAACTTTCGATAATTCGACTACTTACACCCATATAGAATACCTTGCCAAGGTTTATTCTGTTACACATCTTGCAAAATACAAAGATGCCTGTCTGAAGGGAATAAATTTTACTATCGCTGCCCAATATCACAATGGAGGCTGGCCGCAGTATTTTCCATTGGAAAATAATTACAGCCGAAGAATCACCTTCAATGACGGTGCGTTCATTGGAATCATGGAAATGCTGAAAAAAATTGTCGATAACAATCCAATCTTTTCTTTTGTAGAAAACGATTTAAGGGAAAAAGTTAAATCTTCTTATAAAAAAGGACTGGACTGCATTCTGAAAATGCAGATTCTCGATAAAGGCAGGCTTACTGCATGGTGCCAGCAACACAATGAAACTGACCTTTCACCGGCATGGGCCAGGGCTTACGAGCCACCAAGCATCTGTAATGGTGAGAGTGCATCCATCGTTTTGCATTTGATGAGCATCGAAGAGCCAGACGGGCAAATCATAAAATCGGTTCAGAGTGCTGTGAAATGGTTCAATGATTCGAAAATATATTATACCACAGTTGAAACAGTTTCTGCCCCACCCGAAAAGTCGCAATGGAAAACGACAACATATGATAAAATTGTTGTACTTGATTCACTTGCACCACCAATCTGGACCCGATATTATGAACTCGGAACAGAAAAGCCTTTGTTTTGTGACCGGAACGGCAAGTTTCTCTATTCGATGGCAGAAGTTAGTCGCGAACGACGAAGCGGATATGGCTGGTATACTTATGCACCGCAGGAAGTGCTGAATAAATATCCGGAATGGCAAAAAAAATGGGCTCCGGAGAAGAAAGTTATAAACAAAAAATAACTCAAAAGATAATGGCTAACTGGTTTAAAATCACAATTCCGGTAATATCCTTTTTGATTTCACGGGATGCAACTGCCCAATTTGATGGACCAAAGCAAATCCCGCGCGATTCATCATTCACACGTTATCAGACATGGTTAAAGATTAAAGGTAAGTTTCCGGAAGCGAAAATTGTGATGCGAAACCGTATTGGCAAAACTATTTTAGCTTTATTCCTGGTGTTTTCAGGTCAATCATTAATGGCTGTAAACTACGATTTTGTGGTTGCACCTGATGGTAGCGGCAACTTTACTTCCATTCAAAAAGCCATCGATGCCTGTAAAGCATATCCGGATGCACGCGTCTCCATCTTTGTAAAAAACGGTATCTATAAGGAAAAGATCCTGGTTCCGTCATGTAACACACAGCTATCGATAGTTGGTGAGAGTGTCGATAAAACCATCATTACGTTTGACGATTACTTTGATAAAATCAACCGGGGAAGAAACAGCACTTTTTATACTTCCACTTTAAAAATTGAAGCCAACGACTTCATTCTTGAAAATATAACGGTTGAAAATTCTGCCGGACCGGTCGGACAGGCCGTTGCACTTCATGTTGAAGGCGATCAATGTGTATTCCGCAATTGCCGGTTTTTAGGATTTCAGGATACAGTTTATGCTGCTGGCAGGTTCAGCAGAATGTTTTTTACGGATTGCCACATTGAAGGAACCACGGACTTTATATTTGGTGAAGCAACTGTCCTTTTTGAAAAAAGTACGATTCATTGCAAAGCCGATTCATACATTACAGCTGCAAGTACTCCTGAAGGAAAGCTGTTTGGGTTTGTTTTTCACAATTGCAAAATCACAGCAACCGACAATGTGAAGAAAGTTTACCTTGGTCGCCCATGGCGCATTTACGCGAGGGCAGCTTTCCTGAATTGTGAAATGGGTTCCTTTATTAAACCTGAAGGTTGGCACAATTGGGAGAAACCCGATGCCGAAAAAACTTCTTTTTTTGCCGAATATAAAAACACCGGACCCGGTGCCTCTGTTATCCAAAGGGTAACCTGGTCGCATCAATTAACAGATGTGGAAGCAAAGGCCTTTACACCCGAAAACATTCTGGGTAGCCGGGTCACAAAATTCAAATAAATTGCAATTCAAAAATATACAATGTTTACGAAATCAACCTTTATCCTGTTGGCGGTCGCGCTGATGTCCGCCTCCGCCTATTCGCAGATTGTTCATAAAACTGATAAAGTAAATGATCTTTACAGCGGAATAGAATTTCAGATGCCCCGGGTTCAGGAACCAATCATTCCGGCAAATACAGTTTCAATAACTGATTTTGGTGCCCAAACGGGCGGTCAGTTTCTCTGTACCCAGGCATTTGCGGATGCGATCTCAGCCGTTTCAAAAAAAGGTGGCGGCAGGGTAATTGTTCCACACGGAATCTGGCTAACTGGTCCCATTACACTTATAAGCAACCTGGAAATTCATACCGAAACCGGTTCCCTGATTGTTTTCAGCACCGATAAAAGCTTGTATCCTTTGGTCGAAACCAATTTTGAAGGTTTTGATACCTGGCGATGTACCTCGCCTGTAAACGGACGCAATCTTGAAAATATTGCCATCACCGGACAAGGCATTATTGATGGTTCAGGGGAGGCCTGGCGATCGGTTAAAAGGGAAAAACTAACCGAATCGCAATGGAAGAAATTAGTGGCTACAGGTGGGTTGGTCAGCGAAAACGGCAAAACCTGGTATCCTTCACAACAATTTATCAATGGTGAAAAAGTTGCCGAAATGAACGTTCCGCGAAACCTGAAAACAAAAGCTGAATTTGAACAGATCAGGGATTTCCTTCGCCCCGTGATGATTAGTTTAATTTCATGTAAGAAGGTGCTCATCGATGGACCTACCTTTCAGAATTCACCCGCATGGTGCATTCATCCGTTAATGTGTGAGGACTTTACAATGCGAAACACAACTGTTCGTAATCCATGGTTTTCGCAAAACGGTGATGGTATCGATATTGAATCGTGTAAAAACAGCATCATTCACGACAGCAATTTCGATGTTGGCGACGATGCCATCTGTATCAAATCGGGCAAAGACAAGGAAGGCCGCGACCGCGGAAAACCGAATGAAAACCTGATCGTGAAAAACTGCATTGTCTATCATGGTCATGGCGGAGTCACCGTCGGAAGTGAAATGTCGGGGGGTGTTCGCAACCTGCACGTTTCAAATTGCACTTTCATGGGTACAGATGTTGGCCTTCGTTTTAAAAGCAACAGAGGCCGGGGCGGTGTGGTCGAAAACATCTACATTTCAGATATTGAGATGATAAATATTCCTACTCAGGCAATTTCCTTCAACCTCTATTACAGCGGAAGATCGGCATCTGAAGACATCGAGGCGGGAGACAACAGTTCAGTTGAAAAACTATTGCCCGTTACAGAAGAGACCCCACAGTTTAAGAACATCTTTATTCATGATGTGAACTGCAAAGGGGCTTTACAGGGAATATTCCTGCAGGGCTTACCTGAGATGATGCTTGAAAACATCCAACTCGAAAATATCCGGATGGAAGCCGATTATGGGATGATTTGCACTGATGCCAAAAATGTTAAAATCAAAAACCTGACCCTGAAAACAAAAAAGACGCCCGCAATTGAACTACGGAACAGTGCTGATGTCACGATCAACGGACTGGAAATTCAAACCGGTACACTTCCGCTTATTCATATTTCAGGTTCAAGCACCGGCAATACTGTTTTTAAAAATGCAGGTCTGATTAATCCTGAAAAACAACTTGATATTGAAAAAGAGGTGGGGAAAGTGATGGTGAAGGTTGAAAAATAATCACACAGTTCCATAAATACTCCCGGACAGCCAGATTTCTGCCGGAATTATCTCAATGAAAAGCGATCTATTAGCAGATGAGAGGTAAGCAATGACCTCTGAGAAGCAAACAATGACCACTGATTAGTAAGCAATGACGTCTGAGAGACAAACAATGTCATCTGAGAAGTAAGCAATGACGTCTGAGAGACAAACAATGTCATCTGAGAAGTAAGCAATGACGTCTGATTAGTTAGCAATGACCTCTGATTAGTTAGCAATGACCTCTGAGAAGCAAACAATGACCACTGATTAGTAAGCAATGACGTCTGAGAGACAAACAATGCCATCTGGTAAGTAAGCAATGACGTCTGAGAGACAAACAATGTCATCTGAGAAGTAAGCAATGGTATCTGAAATGCGAACATTTAAATCTGAGCAGCAAACAAGGAAGTATAAGGAAGTATAAAATAGATTGTGTAAACAGAATTTAAAGGAATACTAGCTTGTGCTGAAGTGGAGCGTAGCGGAACGAAGCACAAGCTAGTATTTGAAAAACAAAATTAACTTTAAACGAAAATACACA